>Ga0183101_1000284_pt1 | contig 89927 bp, 74 predicted proteins | sample Biomet3_FD_127790 | JGI IMG/M metagenome (GOLD analysis project Ga0183101, IMG submission 127790) | Microbial communities from bioreactor (seeded with sewage sludge) at LBNL, California, USA - Biofuel metagenome 3 | ecosystem: Engineered > Bioreactor > Anaerobic > Unclassified ... | reverse complement strand
TGTATTATCATCACCCGCCAATAAGAGTTGAAGACGCCGCGGGAACCGCGCAGGCGCTTGTGCCGCTTCTGCCCGCAGGCGAAGGAAGATGGGCAGAAAGATTATTTGCAATAGGCCTTTTTGACGCGGGTTTTCTTGGCGCGCTTTGCATATCGCTTTCAACTTCTTGGTCAGTCGGTGAAGTCTTCGGTTGGGCACACTCGCTTAACAAAGGCGTAAGGGACGCGCCATGGTTTTACGTCGTATATTTGGTAACGCTTGCAACGGCGGGCGCAGTGGTTCTGATTCCCGGCGCGCCGCTTATCACCATAACGATGTTCGTGCAGGTAGTGGCCGTAACGCTTATGCCTGCCGCGCTGATGTTTTTGCTGCTGCTGCTGAACGATAAAGATTTGATGGGCCCGTACGTCAACACGCGTTGGCAAAATATAGCAAACACCGGCATAGTAGTTTTTGTAATAGTAATGTCTACGCTTTACGGAATATCGGTATTGTTCCCGAATATATTTCCGCATTAGGAGATTAGGGATATGGTATACATAAATAATAAAGCTGATTTTCAGTTTCTATGGTTATCTGAATTCTTGAAAAAGCCGATTTATCAGGGCAAGATAGGCAAAAAAATAGGCAAACCGTCCGATATAGTTTTTAAACTTGATAAACCTTACCCGAAAGCCGCCGGTATTTATATTTACCACGGCTGGGGCAACCCTACAGAGTTCATAGCGTGGGACCAGATAGCCAAAATTGACGACGACGCAATATTTTTGAAAGCCGCGCAGACGCCCTATCCCGCATATCAGGAGAAACCCGGTTTTGTTATGGCGCGCGAAGACCTTTTGGGCAGAACAATCCTTGATATGGACGGCAGACGCGTTGAAGTCATAAACGATTTGCACCTGCTTGAATCCCAAGGCCAGATGATAATAGCCCACATTGACATATCTTTTAACGGATTCCTGCGCAAATGGGGGCTCAAATGGCTTTCGTGGTCGCCGAACCAATTGATATCATGGAAATTTGTAAAATTCTTCAGCACGCAAGAAGCGGCGGCCTCCGACGCGGTATCGCTTTCAATTACCCGCAAAGACATTGCTTCCCTTCCCAGCGAAGATTTGGCAAACGCGCTTGAAGTTCTTGAAGGTAAAGAACAGCTGGCTTTCTTCTCGGTTTTAAGCTCAGAGCAAGCCGCAGAAACGCTTACTACCGTTGAGCCGCGTGTTCAGCGCCAACTTATGCCGCAGCTCAGAAAAGATAAAACGAGAATGATACTTTCCGAAATGTCCGTGCCTCAAATGGCAAACCTGCTTTCCGCTTTGCCTAACGAAGAAAAAGAAAAAATCCTCAGGATTCTGAGCGAAGAAGAAGCAGGCAGAATACGCCGAATACTTTCGGAAAGAGATCTTACGGCCTCAATGCTTATGTGCGCGGATTATGTTTCTTTCCGCGATGATGTTACCGTCGGCGAAGTTTTGCAAAAAATACGCTCTTCAAAATATGACAGCCACACCATTTCATATATATACGTTACCAACGAAGAAAATATCCTTGTCGGCGTGGCAGATTTAAGAGAATTGATAATTTCCGACGATAAAGAAAATATTTCGGATATTATGAGTTCTCCAGTAATAGTTGCCGAAGATTCCGCATACGCGGAAGATTTGGCAAAATTATTTGCTAAATATCACTTCCACGCGCTGCCCGTTGTGGACGCTAAAGACAAAATATTAGGTATAGTGCGCTATAAAGATATTATGCAAAGCACGGATTTTGAGGAGAATTGATTATGGCCAGAATAAAACTTACTCCGATGGTAAATTTCGCGCTTATATGCCTGCGCATATACCTTATAATTCTTCTTGTGCTGATAGTAGGCAAATTTGCGATGATGGTAATGCACTGAATGCAATAAATTTGAACCGTAACAAAAATATCCCGCGGCAAAAAAAGCCGCGGGATATTTTTTGTGCAATTTCAGTTTACTTTAAAAACCTTTAAAATTTCCGAACTTTGACAAATCCGCACGCTGCTGATACATAACATCAACTTGTCCCTTAATAAGTTTTTTGGCGGAAAGTACCGAAGTCAAAAATTTATTTCTATTCGGTGCGGGCATTGCCGCAATTTCGTGGATTGAATTGGACATAAGTATAAGGGAATCGGTCAATTCTTTATCCTTTTGGGCAAGCCTTAAAGTTTCGTCGTCCGCGCTTACGAACAGCGCAGGGTTAACGCGAAGCCTTTGCACGCGCTCTCTGACTGCCGCTGAAGCGTCAAAAGAATTCATTGCAAACGCGCCTGCAACCAAGAGTGCAACCCCGCCGAAACGCATAAACGTTCTGGGAAGAACTTTTGCCAAGGCAGGTTCTTCGGAAACAGACCTTTCTATCAATTTGCTTGCAATTTCAGACTGTCCCCTTGCCTCAAGCGTTCTAACACCCTCTATAAAAACCTTTAAATCCTTTGTGCCGGAAAGTAAATAAGGCATATTTTCTCTTACTATTTTCTCTTCCAGCCACATTTTTATTCCGGGCACTCGCGGAAGCTTTTTATATAAAGCAGCTTTAGCCGCATAATAAGAAGCGGGAATCGGCGCATTATCGGCAGGCAGAGTTTTAAGTAACTCTCTGAGGCTGCGCATAAGCGGAACATACTGTTTATTTAATGCAAGAGCTCTGATATTGTTTTTAAGCTCGTACGTTTCTATATTGGCATATATACGCTCAGGGCCGCCTGCTTTAAAATATTTAAGCAGTTCCTGGTTTCTTATTCTGTAGGCGTAAATATACGCCGCACCCTGAAGAAGGCTTGCCTGTTCAGTGCCGTCAAGGCCTTTGCAGGTAATATTTAAGGCAGATTTTTCGCTTAGAAGTCCCTTCTTTTCCGCTGCGCTTTTTTGCAAAGCGCGGATTTTGGCGTCTTTTGCGTTAGAAATGCTTATAATTTCGTCTCTTGAACGCATTACTCCGTCAAGCAGAGCGTCCTGTTGCTGCATCTTTTTTGCCGCAGCAGCTTTAACCATTCGGACGTTTACGGCCCATAAAGCCGCAATGCTTCCGGCAGCTACTGCCGCAGTTACAATGTTTTTCTTAGTAAGGATACTTTTTGAAGAAGCACCTATTTTATTTATATCCGCTTTCGTGCGCGCTTGATATTGTTTTAATGTTCCTTGAGCGCCGTAAGCTATATTTGCGAACAATACCGCAACGGTAAAAATTGCGGTCGCTTTAGTTTTTATTCCTTTTATCATATTTACTCCCCAACACCCGTAAGAATATTACAGGGCTAATCGTCTACACTAATGTAGTCGTAACAAGTTATTTTTCTTTTACTTTATTTTGTTTACTTGTCAGCTGAAGTTATACTGGTTGCACAGACTGTTGGTAATACAAGACATAATATTTTATGTCTATATTTATTATATTATTTTTTGCGGGAAAAATAAAACACAGGATTAGTGCATTATCTTTTTCAAGACTTCCTGCCTGGGCATGGTGATGTTAGTCCCGCGCATAGGACGCGTGGGGCTGTCGCCTGTAATGGCAAGACCGAGACAGGATACTACCACAACTTTTATCTGTCTTTGGGCATGAGCGGGCACTTCTCCTACAATCCATTTGCCTGCACTGCGCCAAAGGGTTCTTCTTCCTGCGGTGATGAGGGAAATTCTGAACAACTGTTTTGCGGGTAAAAATTTAAAAACAAAACTTGTCCCCGCTTTAACGCCTGCACCGACAGTCTTTAAAAGTTCGGTAAGGGCAACCCATTCCGCGCAAACCTCCGCGCCGCCCTGGGCGGTAACGCAAACCGTCGTAACGGGGTCAGCTTTCCAAATGGCTTTGCCTATTGCATAAGCAAAATTGTCATACTGCTCCTGCCAGCCTTCTATGCTTTCATTTTCATTATAAGCGGCGGCAAGTTCCATACCGTACATGGCAAACAAAAGATAATTTTGGAAATCGTTTCTTTTCCAGTTAAGTTGTGCGTAATTTATTATGAAATCGTTCATTTCTTCGTAGCGGCCTTCGCCCGCATAAGCGTTAAAAAGGGCAACTATAAGATTGAAAGCCACATTATGCCTGCAGCCCGAAGGCGTCTGGAGGAAATTGCCTTTAAAATCAACTCCCGGCAAAAGATTTTGCAAATACGCGGAACGTTTTACAAAAGTTCCCGTAGTTATCATACTTTTTAAGATTCCGTCGCCTTTTTTCTTTGCAAAGAAAGACAAAGTGTACATAAAACATTTGACTGCGGTAAATTGGTTGGTAACTTTAAACCCGAGATAGCTGTTTTCAACGTATTCGTTTTTAAGGCGATTGCTTAAGTTAAGAACTGTTCTTTCAAGCGTTCTTATAAGAGTAATGCGCTCTGCCGGGCTCAAATATGCAACTTCCGACAACGCGCGCGCCGACCACACCTGATGTGATGGAATTTCGCTCTGGTTTGAAACTATATTAAGCAATTCGTCCAGCATCTGGCGCCCAGCTCTGTCATTTGAAACAAGAGCCGCAGCAACAAGGCTGTAGCGGTAATAAAGGGTTGAATCCTGAGCTTTTATGTTATAAGGATGTTTTAATTGGGTAACCAAGAAATTTATTATTCTGTCCTGGGAATTATAATCAAGCTTAACGTGAGGCAAAACACCCGTCAAAACCGAAATTTCACATTTGAGTCTGCCTTTATAATCTTCTTTACAGGATTCCGCCGTATAGACATTATTTGACATCATATATTTGCGATCGGAAAGAACGGAAAGCAGAAATTCACCGTTGGCATTATTCTTTTTAAGCGAATATGCCCAAGAAGTTATGGTTTGGTTGGGAAGGCGGTGTTTTATCGTCTGAGGAAAATTGAATTTAAAATTAAAAGTTTTTTTACTTTTTAAGAAACTTGCGTTAAAAATTGCGCCGGGGTTAAACACCTGCGCAAAAGCGGGAAGAGGCACGCTCTGCGCCATAAGCGCAAAGCTCAAAGATAATACAAGCGTTTTATTAAAAATTTTATTCCTCATAATTAAATATTATATGCTTTGCTTTTAAATAAAAAGAGACTTTAGTCCCATTTAAAAAGGTATTTTAGACCCATTCGGCATTATATGCCTTTTTAATTTCCCTCGCATATTGCACGCACGCTTTATATTTAAGAAAAAATTTGTACAATAGATGAAAATATTTAAAGAGGCGCGACTATGCAGGAAATATATCTTTTTTATTTTATACTCTTTCTGGGTTTTTTAATCTGTGCGGCAGGCATTCACCTGATTCGCAAATCCCCTATATACCAAAAAGGCACTAAGCATACGGAAGGCGTCATAGAAGGTTCGGTGTGCCTTACACAAAATCTTTATAACCCCAAAATCAGCTTTAAAGCGGTAGACAGGCAAATAGTTTTTGTAAGTTCTTACACGACAAACAAAAAACCCGTAGTCGGCAAAGCCGTAAAAGTTATTTATAACCCCGCCGCACCTGAAAATGCGGAAATGAAATCCCTTTTCAGCGTTGCGCTGCCCGCGCTTATTGCCGCTTTGGGCTTCTGCATAATTGCCGTATGCGGGGCAAAAATAATTGTTTTGCTCCTCAGCTGAGCCGCAAAACTATTTGATATACTTTATATATGGCAACATTCTTCAGAGTAATAATAATAATGATAGTTTTTTTGGCTGGAACTTTGGTCGGCAATATATATATGCCGCAAAAGAAGTTGCAGGCCACAGATATTACCGCCGTTCAAGAACCCGTCACATCTGCCGATATCAAAAACCGTCCTGACACTCAAGCCGCAATGAAAGATTTGAATGGACTTAATTCCGCTTTAAAAGACAGCGGCAAAAACGATGCCGAAACCGAAAAACTTAAAGACAATATTCAAAAAACTTTGCTTCTGCAATCTTATTTTTCCGCAAAATCGCAATACGAAATAGAACTTCTTAAAGCCGCGTATTCTCCGCAGGAAAGAGATTCCTTTTTAAAAGCTAAAAATAATTTTGCCGATGCGGCGGAATTATTGCAGGTAACTTACCCCTCTTCTTCGCCCAAAACAACGCAGACGGTTAAAGCCCCGCTGCCACAGGAAGATGACCAAGCGCCGTCCGAATCCAAAACCAAAGAAGTTGAACCCCAGGACGAGCAATCTCAGCCCGAACAAGCCCCTAAAATAATTAAACAGGCAACTCCGCAGGCTGCGCAAGCCCCCGCGCCGGAACCGCAAAAAGTAACCGCGGACGCAACCGTAAACATAGCGCAGGCACCCGCAAACTAGTGAAATAATTTATAAGCCGAAGAGCCGCCGAGAACCGCAATCAGGCAAAATAAAACCGTGCCTGAAATGTATATTGCCGCTTTGCTTACGCCGCCTGCCCTTATAAGGTTTACACTTTCAAGACTGAAAGAAGAATAAGTGGTAAAACCGCCCAGCAAACCCGCTATAAGAAAATACTTCAGGGAAACCGCGCTTTTGAAGTCAACTTCCGCCAAATATCCGATAATAAAACAGCCTATAAAATTGACCGCAAATGTGGGCATAAGATGATGAGCTCTTAAAGAATTCTGAAGGAAAAATCCCAAAAAATATCTGAGCATAGCGCCCAAAGAACCGCCGAAACCAACCGCAATTGCATTTATCATAAATGTAATTTATTCCGTTTATTAAATTTTAAGCTTAATTAAATTTTAGAATATTTTGAGCAGCCGCGAAAGCGGATTACTGTTTGTTTTCCGCGGCCTTAACTTCGCTGTAAAGCGCCCAGAAGCCGCGTCCGCCTTCCTTTACGTGATAAAGCGCTTCGTCGGCTTTATTGATAAGGTCAGCGGGTTCTTCGCTGTCATAAGGATATACTGAGATACCCTGGCTTATTGTAAGATTTATGTCTTCGCCGCGGGTCAGACGTTTAGGCAATTCTATATTCTTAACGCGGTCCGAAAGTCTTTTGGCAATATTTTTTGCTTCTTCGCCGTTTGTGCGCGGAAGAAGAATCAAAATTTCGTCCCCGCCGTAGCGGCAAGGGATATCCGTCTGCCTGAGACTGCCTCTTATAACCTCGCTGACCGATTTCAAAGATTCGTCACCCAAAATATGCCCGTAGGTATCATTGATTGTTTTAAAGTGGTCAACATCCATTAAGATGAGAGAAAAAGTCATGTTGAAACGTTTTGAACGGTAAATTTCCTGCGCAAGATTTTCATTAAAAAATCTGCGGAGGCAAAGCTTTGTAAGTTCATCGTAATTTGAAAGTTCCTGTACCTTTTCAAAAAGCCGCGCATTGTCTATGGCAAGGGCAATCTGCGTTGAAAACTGTTTTAAAGACAAAATATCTTCTTCAGATATCGGCACGCGCGAAAGTATATTGTCAAAAACAAGCCAGCCCAAATTTTTATTCTGCAAAGAAAGGGGCAAAGTTAACACTATGTCCGAACGTGCAATCAGCGGGCAGGAATTTGAATCTTCGTGGCAGTCTATTATAAATTTTTTATGTATATCGGCTTCGGAATCTATTGTTTTTACTTCACCTGAAATATCCGCGCTGTAAGATTCGTCCAACTGGCCTGTTTTGGGATTGGAAAGATAAAGGGAAGTTCTGTCAAAACGAAATGTCTTTTGTATATTTCGCACAATCTCGCCAAGGCTGTCGCTGAGCCGCAAAGATGTGGCAAAAACGCGGGCAAGCTCGTTTAGAGCCTGGGCGCGGTGAAGCTGTGCGGTGTTATAGTGGTCAACTTCCGTCATATTTATTTTGACGGAAAGCTCGCGGCATAATCCAGTAAGGATTTCCCTGTCTTCGGCCGTAAAAGGTTTGTTCTCTTTCAGCCTTTCAACCCTTATAACACCGTATTGGCTGATGGAAGCTGTCCCGTTTCTTATGGTTTTCAGACTGTCAAGAGGGGTTCTCCATTTTATAAGACCGTAAACCGCGGGATAATCAAGCGACGGAGAATCAATCACTCCGTCCTGTAAAAATTTCATAATCTCAGGTGAATTTTTATCAACATAAATATCTTCCTGAAGATAATAGCAAACGCCATCTTTGCACATAGTTTTTAAAGAGATTATTGACTTCTCTTCCGACCAGTCAAAAAAGAAAAGTCTGTCCGCGCCAAGGTACTGGGCCATCATGGGCAAAGCTTTGCGCAGCAGGCTGTCTATATCAACATACCTGTCGGAAAGCCCCTGATAAAAATCATAAAATAAGTTGGTGCGTTTAATTTGCATAAATTACTCGTTATATAAGCTTAAAATGCTTTCCACTTCTTCTTTGCCTTTTTTTAATAAACGCCTTAAGGAATTCCTGTCGTAGCGGTGCATAATGATTTCCGAAGCTACGGCAGACATAATATTTGCCATAACTTCCATTATTGTTCCCGTTGCAATATGATTGGGCAGCGTGCGCGCCGCGGCAATTATGTTGGTATAGTTATTAAGACGCTGCGGCGAAGAAAGAAGAAAGCTTTCAAAACTGGCTTCGCGCGCCGGGAATACTTCTGTTCTTGAAGCGTATTCTATCTGTTTTTCAGGCGAAGTAAGCCATTTTAAAAGTTCCAGCGCTCTCTGCGGCTCGGCGCAGCCGCGCGGTATAACAAGGTTAACGCCGCTCAAATAGTTGACATAATTTGCGCCCGTTCTGGGTATCGGCAAAGTTTTGACGTCAAAATCTTTATGTCTGCCTTCAAAAATTGAAATGCCCTGCCTGCGCGTCATCATAATGCTTGATTTGCCAGCAGATATATTGCCTATTGAACTTCTTTCTTTAAGTATCGGCATATATTCAAGCGCGGCAAGTTTAATAAAATCTTCCATTCCTTCTTCAAATTCTTTAGTGCCGAACCCGCAGGTGCCGTCTTTTATATTAAACAGATCCGCGCCGCGGCTCCAAAGACACGGCAGTACGGCCCTGTGCGAGAGAGAACCGCGCCAGTCGCTGTTTTGAAGCGGCATATACCCGTCTGTATCTTCAAAATATTTTTTAAGTTTTTCGCAGGCATCAAGCAAACCCTCCCATGTTGAAAGGAGAGCCTCGGGATTTTGCGAAACAAGTTTTAAATGGTCATTTCTGTAATGAAGAGCAGTAACGTCCATCCACCACGGGAAAGAATAAATATCAACAGTGTCTTTTTTATAGCAATGAGGGCGCAGGGCGTCAAGGCAGTTGTCAACCCGCAGAGTTTTATCAAGCTCCGTCAGGTTTAAAATCATATTCGCTTTGGTAAGCAAAGCCGTCCAATAATGCGGTATGGCAACAAGGTCCGGGTAACCTTCGCGGCCGATTTCGTGTTTAAGCGTAAAAATTCTTGCCCACAAAGTGCGCCGGTTAATAACCTTTATATTAACCCCGCTCCCCGGGTAATTTCTCTTAAAATCTTCAAGAAATACGTCCAACACGGCCTGAGTATGCGTTGCATTGTCAGGCATCAGCCAAAAGATCATTTCTTAGACCAGCTCCTCACGACCATATTCGGATTTATTGAAATGCTTCTTCCCGCTTCTTTTGCAAAAGCGGTTTTTTTGTATCCGCACAGAGCAATCATCGCCGCGTTATCCGAAGACAAAGGCCTTAATACAAATCTGCAGCCCATACCGTGCTCTTGCGCCGTCTTGGTCATACGCTCTCTCAAGAGTCCGTTTGCGGCCACTCCGCCGCCGACGGCAATATTTTTTACTTTATATTTCGTCGCCGCGACAAGAGTTTTTTTGACCAGAGTTTCAACGACAGCTTCCTGGAAGCTGGCGCAAATATCGGGTATATTTATGTTTTTGTTATCTCTCAAATAATAACTTACCGCCGTCTTTATGCCGCTGAAAGAAAATTCAAAAGTGCCCGGCATAAGCGGACGCGGGAATCTGATTGCGTTCGGGTTTCCCTGCAAAGCCTGTTTTGAAACAACCGGCCCGCCCGGGTAACCGAGGCCCAAAAGTTTTGCGACTTTATCAAAAGCTTCTCCTGCCGCATCGTCTCTTGTTTTGCCGAGCAGTCTGTATTCGCCGTAATTCTTGACCAGCCACAGCTCGGTATGCCCACCAGATACTATAAGGGAAATCAGCGGAAATTCAAGGGGAGCAATCTCTGCCGTACCCGTAAGTTCGCACGCATAAAGGTGTCCTTCAAGATGGTTCACGCCGATAACTGGTATTTCGTAAACTGCGCCCAAAGTTTCGGCCGCAACGCGCCCTACAAGCAGGCCGCCGGGGAGCCCTGGGCCGTTTGCAAAAGCAACCGCATCGGGTATTACGTCGCCCAAGGCGGCTTTTACGACTTCGGCTATTTTTGCGGCGTGAGCGCGGCTTGCAAGCTCAGGCACAACGCCTTCATATTTTTTATGCAGGTCAATCTGGCTGTAAACCACGTTTTTTACAACTTCGGTACCGTTCTTAAGCAGCGCGGCGGAAGTTTCGTCGCAGGTACTTTCTATTCCAAGCATATAAAAGTCTTTCATTTTAATAACTTCCTCTCAAATTTATTTTGCCGTCTGAACCTTTTGGGGCTGCGCCGCGGCAGGCGTTTGTGCGGGCGCGGCAGGTTTAGGAGCAGTCAAAACTTCAACCGCTTTATTAAGCACGGGGTCGTTAAACTTGCCCGTCATTTCGGGTTTGGCGGTTTTTGCCGACGGAGAATAAATATAGTTTGTCGTATAGTAAATGGCTTTTTGTTCTTCGTTAAGATCAAAAGGAACTTCTATATCAGGCACTATTCCGCCCGTCAAATTCGGGTTCGGAGCCTTAAAATTTTTGTGTATCATACGTCCCTTGGGCGTATAATATTTTGCAACCGTAATTCTGAGGCCTGAGCCGTCGGGGAGCATCATAACCTGCTGCACGCTGCCCTTGCCGAAGCTTCTTCTGCCGATTAAGGTTGCGCGCTTATAATCCTGGAAAGCGCCTGCAACGATTTCGCTTCCGCTGGCGGAGCCTTCGTTTATCAAAACGGCAACGGGCAGATTCTCGTATTTTGCCTTTGAATCGCTTCTGTATTCTTTAAAGAATTCCTGCTTTCTGCCTTTTGTATAAACGATAAGTTTATTTTCTCCGACAAACATCTTCATCATATCAACGGCGCTGTCCAATAGACCGCCCGGGTTAAAGCGCAAATCTATAACCAAAGATTTCATTCCGCGTTTGCTCAGATTATTCAAAGCGGTTTCAAAATCTTCGTTTGTATGGCCCGAAAAATCCGCGACGTAAATATAGCCGACGTTTTTATCAAGCATTCTTGAGAAAATAACTTCCGGCACTATAATTTCTCTTTTCAAAGTAAATTTTTTAAGAGCAATTTTGCCATCGGCGCCTTTGCGTTCTGTCTCTATTTTGACTTTCGTGCCGACTATGCCGCGCAGCATTGAAACAGCATCGTCGCTCTTCAAATCTTTTACTTCTTTGCCGTCTATTTTGACCACTTTATCACCCGGTTCAACACCAGCTTTATAAGCAGGGGTATTTTTCATCGGGGTAACAACTATCAAAACGCCGTCTTTGGGCGTATTAAGACGCATACCTACTCCGCCGAATTCACCTTTTGTTTCTTCGCGCATTCTGGCCATATCTTCTGCGTCTATAAATTCTGAAAATTGGTCAAGTCTGCTTACCATGCCGTAAAGTGCGCCTTTGATTAAATCTTTAGGGTTTGTCTGGTCAACGTAACTGTCTTGTATTTTGCTCATTACGTCAACCAAAATTTTAAGTTGATCAAGCCCCGTATCCACCCCTGAATATGCAAACGGGAAAAGACTGCCCAGAAAAAACGCGACTATGGCAAAAACAACATATTTGTTAACTTTCTTTTTCATATTATTTTCCTTTAGTTTTTATTTCAATTCCAGCCAGTCTTCGGGATCTATTGCAATAGTCCCTACGCGGATTTCAAAGTAAACGGCATTTGCCCCGCTGCCCATTGCCGCGCCCTGGGTATCTTTGCCCGCGGTGCCGACAATTTGTCCTTTGTGCAGGGTCTGCCCGTTATGCGCGCGGATTTCCTGCAGGAAGCCGTATATGGTAAAGAACCCGCCTTTATGCTCAAGTATAACGACATTGCCGTAAGAGCGGAATTCGCCCGCAAAAATTACAGTGCCTTCGGCCGCGCTTGTTACGGATTCGCCGGCCCTGGCAGATATCTTAATACCGTCTCTGAATATCCAGGTTTTAAGTTCGCTCTGGTATTCTTTTCCGAACTTACTTATTATTGTACCACTAACGGGCCAATGCAAAGAATTCTTCTTTATATGCAAAGCAGGAGCGGCGACCTTTTTGCCAGCGCGTTTTGCCGCGGCGGCGCGTTTGACTTCGGCCGCTCTCAAAATTCTTTCAAGCTGCGCAGCTGATTCTTTGATATCTCTGAGTTCGCTTTGCAGCTGCTGATAGCGGTGATGAGTGGTTTGATAATCCGCCTGTTTCTTTTCAAAATCGCTGTGTATCGCTTCTTTTTGCGTTTCAAGTTTATCTTTCTTTTGAACAAGTTCCTGCCCTTTTTCTTTATAAGTTTCTATTTTTTTTGCAGTTTGGTTATTGGCAATGGTTAACTTATTCAAAAAAAGCATATGGTTTTGCAATGCCGCGGAAAATATTGCGACGGTTTCTTTTTCCGACGATGCGCAATAAGAAGATTCAAGACTTTTCTGTATTATATAATTGGTCAGTTCACCGCGGACAAGGTTCTTCCACATAGGAATATTTTCTTCAACCAATTCTTTCTGCTGAATTGTTTTGACGCGCTTGGTCTGTATAACCTTTATATCGCCCGCAACTTTTGAAGTAAGTTTTTCCGTGGCTTTTTCTTTGGTGTTCAGCGTTTGCATTTCGTGCGCTATCTGGCTTTCTTGCTGCTTATATTTTCTCATTTCCTCTTCTTTTTCTTTGGCTTTGCGCTGAAGTTCGGCAAGGTCCTGGCGGGAGGCTGCGCTAAGCGGCCCCGCAATTAAAATAAAAGAGAGTAAAAACGCTAAAACTTTTTCCATTTTGCAAGAGTCCATCCCGCGCTTAAGCAAAGTAAAAATACCGCCGCCTGCTGCCAGCTTAAAAGGCAATATTTCAGGTCGGGGTTAACGCCGCCCAAAGGATATGCAAGCAGGAAAACGACGACATCGCTGACAAGATAGGCAAGCAATGCGGAAACAGAACCGCAAATTCTGTCTTCTTTGGGCGTAATTTTGGTGTAATAAGCTTCGGTAAAGAAACCGAAAGCCAACAAAGAAAACGCCGCCAGCAACAAAGCGACAAGCGCAAAGCGGTTAACAGTATTGACATAAACTGCAAGCTGCGCCTGGTCTTCTTTATAAGAAGTATCAATATCTTCGCCCATAGAATTTATGTTCTTGTCTATCCAAAGTTTAGGGTTAAGCATAACGCTGCGGTTAACTTTGATTTCAAGAAAAGCGGGCAAGAAATCCGTGTTGACAGCCTGCGCGGGAAGCGAGCTTCCCGGCCCGTTAAAAGAAGCCAAAACCTTGCCAGGGTCAACCGTATTGACGGAAGAAACGTCTGCCAAAGCGCTTATTTTACCGACCAGCGCCTTTTCGTGAGAAGTATTATTTATCACCGCGACAATTTTGAAATCGTCGCCGAGAAGCCTTAAAGCAAGAGCCGTCCTGCTTTGCAGGAAAACGGCCGTCTGCATAAACATCGCGATTGCAAATACCAGAAAGAAAACCCTTCTGTATCCGTGAAAAAGCATATCCAAGTAATTATTATTTTCCATATAAAAAGTCTTCCGCTATTTTATAAACTTCCGTGCTGTGCATCACGCCGCCCTTAATATTTCCGTTATCCCCGTAAAAAGAAACGAGTATCGGGCTTGCGGTGTGATTGTCGGTGGCCCAAACTATGCCGAGCCTTTTTGTAACCTCCGCTATCAAAGCATCTGCGTTATTATTAGATTTTATAAATTCCAGAGGCAAAGTATAAGCCATATCCTGCTTTATAAGCTTTTGAACCGCTTCGGGCGTGCGGCCTTTATCGCCCAGAGCTTTATAATCGTCTCTTATTTTATCTAAATTCTTTTTCTGCGCGGATATGATATCAAGATTGCTCTTTGCGGCATAATCTTCTTTATCATAAATAGGATAACCCGCGGCTGATTTTTCTTCGTATTCCTGCCCGCTGAGCTTGCGGTAATTAAAGTTAAACCCGCCCGTATCGTGATCCGCAGTAACTATCAAAAGCGTATTGGGGTGCTTTGCTATAAAACTTTTTATGTAGCCCAGAGTATTATCCATATCCACAAGCTCTTTGAGCATTGCGCCCTGATCGTGGTTGTGGGCCGTCCAATCTATGGCGCCAGCTTCAACCATAATAAAAAATCCGTTGTCGTTTTTTGAAAGCGTTTCAAGGGCTTTCTTTGTCATATCCTTAAGCGTGGGGTCGCTGCCGTCGCCGTCTATATTAAAAGGAATGTAAACCGGCGCGAACAGACCGAAAAGTTTTTCTCCGTCTGCGGCTTTAAGTTCTTTTTTATTTAAGGCAAGCGTATAGCCGTCGCTTATTATCGTGTCAAAAGCCGTACTGTCTTTAAGTTTTGGCGAAAGACCTTTTGAATAATGCGCGCGCTTGCGATATTTGGAATATTTGGGATCGGTCAAAAAATCGTCGGAAATAAAATAATCCAGTCCCCCGCCCAAAACGACATCAGGTTTTGTGGCAAGGAATTCTTTTGCAAGAGCGTCGTAAGATTTTCTGCTTTTTTCGTGCGCGGCAAAAACAGCGGGCGTTGCGTCAATTACAAAAACATCTGTCAAAAGACCTGTTGACATACCAAGGCGCTGGGCTTTTTCAAGCAAAGTTTCGGCAGGTCTGCCGTCGGGGCCTACACCTATTGAACCTGGGATTGTGGTAACACCTGTTGCAAGCTGCGTGCCCGAAGCGGCCGAATCCGTGGCCAAGGTGGCAACGGGAGTATTAAAAACTATACCCAGTTTGCCGTCGTTTAAAATGGTTTCCAAATTGGAAAGCTTGCCTTTATAAGGCCCGTTTGGCGCATAACGCGCATATTGCATCAAAAGGCCCATTATCGTCGGGCCCGTGCCGTCGGCTATAAAAAATATTACGTTTCTGGGCTCGGCAAATGCGCCGCTCAGAGCAAACAAAAACACAGCAAAAAATAAAGTTACTTTTTTTACCATTTCGGACCTCTTTTTATTATTTCTCCGAAGCATTTAAGATATTTGTCTGAAGATTTTTCCCAAGAGAAATTTTTAAGCATTGCCGCGGCAATCATTTTTGAGCGCAATTCTTTGTTTGACCAAACGTACAAGGCTTCTTCCAAAGCTGCCGCAATGCCGTCGGAATCCAGCGTTTTTATAAAGAATCCCGTCGCCGTATTCTGATTTTTACCTTCCGCGTAACCTTCAACCGTATCGGCAAGACCGCCGACTTTTGAAACAACGGGCAGCGCACCGTAACGCATCGCTATCATCTGGCTGAGCCCGCACGGCTCAAAGCGCGAAGGCATAAGGAACAAATCGCTTGCCGCATAAATTTTGTGAGCTAAAGTTTCGTTTACAATCGCTTTAAAAGCTAAAGTCTGCGGATACAAATAGGCAAGACGTTCAAAAATTTCTTCTGCCTTAGGGTCGCCCTTGCCCTCTATAACTATCTGGGCTTTGCCCGCAAAACGAGTGATAATATCGGCGACCAAATCAACCCCTTTCTGCGGAGCAAGACGGCTGACCATGCCGATAAGCGGTATATTTTCATTCTGTTCAAATCCCAAATCTTTTTGGAGCGCAATTTTGCACATTGCCTTGCCTTTAAGGCTTTCTTCGTCATAGCCCATCGGTATCAAAGTGTCGGTTTGCGGGTCCCAAATTTCATTGTCTATACCGTTGATAATTCCTGAAAAATCAGAACCCTTGTTTTTGAGCACGCCTTCAAGCCCGAAGCTGTTCTGCCCGCCCAAAAGTTCTCTTGCATAAGACGGGCTGACGGTGTTAACTTTATCTGCAAACACAACGCCGCTTTTAAGGTAGCTTATGCCACCCCAATATTCAAATTTGTCATAAGTAAAATCTGCGTCAAAAAATCCTGCTTTGTCAAAAGTTTCTCTGCCGAAAAACCCCTGGTAAGCTATGTTGTGAACGGTAAACATACTGCGCGTGCGCGTAAAAAACGCGTCCGTCTTATAAACAGTATTAAGATACGCGGGGATAAGACCGGCCTGCCAATCGTGAGCGTGGATAACATCGGGGCGGAAGCCTATAAATTTGCATGCCTCAAGAACCGCGCGCGAAAAGAAAATAAAACGTTCGTCATTATCTTTATAATCTTCGCCGTCGGAATAATAAAGGTCGTTCCTGTCAAAATATTTTGAAGATTGGATAAAAAATACCAAAGCGTTGCCCCATTTGAGATACGAAACTCTTGCAGGTTCCAATCTTGCGCCAATGGGGATAAAGAAAGTTCCGGGCACGGTTCTGAGGGAAGAAGTGCTTTTAATGCTTCTGTAGCGCGGCAGAAATAACAAAACTTTTGCGCCTTTGACGCGGGAAAAATCCTGCGTTAACGCGCCGACAACATCCGCAAGGCCGCCGGTCTTGCAAAAAGGGAAAGCTTCGCTTGACGCCAAAACTATATTCATAATCTCTCCGTATCCTCAGGAATTTAAATCCTTAAGATTTTCAACCTGCATTCCCCCCGGAATTACTTCTTCTTTCTTTTCTGCCGCTTCGTCTTCCGCGAAAGCATCTGCGGAAACATTTTCAGCCGCTGTTTCTTTGGGCTGTTCGTTTGTCTGCGCGGTTTGTTCGCCCTCGGCTGAAACGTTTTGCGTTTCTGCTGTTTCGGTCTGTTCCGCGTCAGAATTTTCCTGCGGCGTTTTGGTAAATATTTCCTGCTGGCGGTTAAAAAGATATTCGTCTTCGTCGCCTTCTTCCAAAGGCAGGATTTTATCTTTTATATCGGGCAGAGCCTCGCTGAAAGGTAAATCGTTCTGAACTTCTTTAATACCCTTGCCGGAAAAAGTCTTAATTTCAGGCAGCTCAGACAGTTTATTCAGCCCGAACAATCTTAAAAATTCTTCCGTCGTGCCGTAAACAAGCGGGCGGCCCGGAGTATCTTTTTTGCCGACTATTTTGACAAGGCCGCGCTCCATTATTTTCTCAAGCGGACCTACAATGTCCACGCCGCGGATTGATTCTATCTCCGCGCGCGTAACGGGCTGTTTATAAGCTATTATGGCCAAAGTTTCCAAAGCAGCGGGCGAAAGCCTGAGCGTCATTTTCTCGTTAAAAAGTTTGCGTACCCAGCGGCCGTATTCGGGTTTTGTCGCCATCTGAAAGCCGCCGCCGATTTCAATAATCTGCACCGCGCGTCCGGTTTGGGCGTATTCCTGCTGAAGCTGCCCGATGAAATCGCGCGTAAGGCGCACGTCGTTAATTTCCGCCGTCTGGGAAATTTTGGCAAGGCTCAAAGGCCTGTCAGTTACAAACAAAAGGTTTTCAACAATGTTCTTGAAATCTTCTTTGGCGGCGGGTTCTTCTTGCGCGTCTGCTCCCTGCACGTCCGATTCCTGCACAATGGGCTCTGCGGCAACTTCGTTTTGCGCCGCGTTTTTCTGCGCTTCTTCCTGCTGCAATGGCTGATTATTCTCGGGCATATTTGCCTGCGTCAAAGTTTGTTCGGGCGCGGTTTCTTCTGTTTGCCGCGCAGCGGCGTCCTGCCGCAAATCCGTATCAGAATTATTTTCCATCAGACTGCTCCTTAAGCGACGGTTCTGCTTCTTCTCCCTTCAAAAGTTCGCGGTAGTCTTGCTGCGCTTTTTCGGGGTTCAAATAAATGCGTATTTCTTGTCCGTTACCGTCCTGACGCGCCAATATTTTGCCTATCTTAAGCAGTTCCAGAACCGCCATAAAACAGGTTATTACGCCGCGTTTTTTGGTTTCGCCTAAAAAAATATCGTCAAGCAAAACCCACTGCCTTTTGCTTACCAGGCCGATGACTTTTTCAATCTTCTTTTCTATCGGGAATTCTTCAATCTTAAGCAATTCCGCGTGCTGCCGTTCGTCCAGCCGCTCAAAAGCGCGGCGGACGGCGGCAAGCATATCAAAAAGCTGTACGTTAAGAACCTTTTCACCCGAATCAAAAACAGGGGCACTTCTGTAAAAGTTATCTTTGAATTTTTCAAAATTACTTTCAAGAAACTTTGAAGCTTCTTTAAATTTTTGGTATTCAACCAGCTTTTCTATCAGTTCTTTTGCCGGGTCGGGTCCTTCGTCTTCCGTTGAAGGCACCTGCGAAGGCAAAAGCTGGCGGGCTTTAATCTGCATAAGGGTTGAAGCCAAAACCAAAAATTCCCCTGCGATTTCAAGGTTCAACTGCTTCATAATATCAAGATACTCAAGATACTGCGAGGTAATTTGCGATATGTTAACGTCGTAAATATCCAGGTTGTCTTTTTTAATAAGATGCAGAAGAAGGTCCATCGGGCCTTCAAAAACATCAAGCTGTATCTTGATACTTCCGTCAGTTATCATAAAAGATTCATCACTTTTTTAACTTCGTCCAAAGTTTTTTGCGCGCTGGCTTTTGCTTCCTCCGCGCCCTTTTGAACGACTTCTTTTAAAAGTTTATCATTATGTTCGTAATATTTGCGCTTTTCGTTAAATTGTTTCAGATCGCCTTCCATAAGTTCAAACAAATGCTTCTTGCAGGCTACGCAGCCCAAAGCGCCTTGGCGGCATTCCTGCGCGCGGACGTCTGCGGCGGGATTATAAATTTTATGGAAAGCAAAAACCGTGCAGCCGTCCGGATTGCCCGGATCGTTTGCGCGTTTTTTGTTGGGGTCTGTAAACATAGTCATAATTTTCTTGCGGACGCTTTCTGGTTCTTCACCCAGATAAATTGCGTTGCCGTAAGATTTTGACATCTTTCTGCCGTCAAGCCCCGGTACTTTGGGTACGCTTGTAAATAAAGGCTGAGGTTCAACCAAAACCGAACTGCCGTAAATATCTTTAAATCTTCTTGCTATTTCGCGCGCGATTTCAAGATGCGCGGACTGGTCAACGCCTACGGGAACATACTGCGCTTTATGTATCAGAATATCCGTGGCCATAAGAACAGGGTAACCCAAAAAGCCGAAAGAGGACATCTCCGAAAGTTCCTTTTCGCTGAGCATAGACATCTTTTCCGAAGCGCTCTGCGCGGCGGAAGCAGTTCCTTTTCCGTTTTCAATCTGGCCAGCGTATTTCTTTTTGAAAAGTTCGTTAAGCTGTTCTTTATAGGTCGGGTTTCTCAAAAGCCAGCCCAACGGAGTAACCATGCCCAAAAGCGTGTTAAGCTCACTTACCTGAGGTATATGCGACTGCACAAAAATGGTGCACTTTTGCGGGTCAAGGCCCGCGGCAAGCCAGTCAATAAGCATCTGGCGGCTGTTTTCGGCCAGGCTTTGTGTTTCGTCATAAGCCGTAGTAAGCGAATGGATATCCGCAACGAAAAAGAAACATTTGTGAGTATCCTGCAAAGCCACAAAATTTTTTAAAGCCCCAAGATAATTGCCCAGGTGAAGTCTGCCCGTGGGACGCATGCCCGAAACTACTATTTTTTTAGAATTGTCCATAATTCACTCCGATAAAAGAAAATACCAATTTAATAGCCAGATTAAAGACAGGCACCACTATAAGGTTGAATAATCCCGTAAGAATAAAGATTATCACGATATACATTCCGTATCTTTCAAGGCGCATATATTTTTGCGCCGCCTGATACGGAAGAATGCCCGCAACAATGCGGCTGCCGTCCAAAGGCGGTATAGGTATCAGGTTAAAAATTGCCAAAAGCAGGTTTATCATGACGGAATAAATAAAAATTTTTGCTATTACGTCGCTGTTGACTCCCGCGGCAATGAATGCTTTTAAAGCTATTGCGCTTATAAGCACAAGAAAAATATTTGACAAAGGCCCGGCCAACGCGACTTTGGCCATATCTTTTTTGGGGTTTCTGAGACGATAGAAGTTTACGGGCACGGGCCGCGCCCAACCAAACATCGGTATATGCATAAAATAACATATCGCCGGCAAAATGATTGTACCGATAAGATCTATGTGCGCAAGCGGATTAAAAGTAAGCCTTCCCATAAGATATGCGGTATCATCTCCGTACATATATGCCGTGTATCCGTGGGCAAATTCGTGCAGAATTACGGAAAAAAACAAAATAGGTAAGTATAAAATAAAATCCATAGTATTTCTATTTTACCAATTTAACGCCGTTAGGGGAAACCATTCTTTTTTAGGATCTTTTCAAAACCTCTTGACAAACTAACTTAATTTGTCTATATTTACGTGTAGGCGTAATACATTGAGATTATTTGACGTAAACCAAAAGGGAAAGGGAGCCTAGGGGTAAAACAACCGCACGACGGGCAAGTGCGGCTGTTATAACCAAGAAAGATATATTGCCCGTCACTCAAAGCACACATAGGCGGTATGAATAATACCGCCTATTTTTTTGTCTTCAAAATCAGCCGTGCATACCATATTGTTTTGGGCACGGTGAGCAACGCCGAAGTGAATTTAAAAAATTAGAATTATTTAATTAAAACGGAAAATAACTTTTAGGATATTACTTATTTTTGCGCAGGAATTTTACGGCTTCGGCTTTCGTTTTTATTTTCCCGGCGCGTTGGGCTGAAGCAACCCAAGCAAGCGCCGCGCTTATTTGTTTGCCCGTAAAACCCAAAGAGTTAATTTCGCCGCCGCTTATTATGCACTTTTTTAAAGCGGGTAAAGCGGAAGGATTATAAATTTTTATAATTGCGCGCTCGTCTGCGCTCAAAGAACGGGCGGGCGCAAGCGGAGAGTTATAAATATCAAGCAGGTTTTTTGCAAAAAGGAAATCCTGCCTTTCAAGATGCAGAGATTTCAAAAAATCTTCGCCGTTATTTTTCATACCCAAAGCGATAACACAAAGTTTTTGCAGCGGCGTTTTGCAAATGTTTATATTCTGCGGAATTATTTTGAAATCTTTATAAATAAAAGGCAAAAGGCGGTACTTTTTTACAAGTTCCAAAACGGCAAAGCTGTCCTTTTCGCCAAGAATTTTAATAAGTTCCTGACGTATTCTTTCGCGTGAAAGCAAAGAAGGCAATTTTTCTTTAACGGCCTGTTTTAAAAGTTTTTCTGTATCTTTTTGAAGTTGCCAATTAAGACGACCGGCAAAGCGAAGCGCGCGGAAGATGCGGGTCGGATCGTCCTTAAAACTGTTATGATGCAGAACCGCTATAAATTTTTGGTCTATTGCTTTGCGGCTTTCGTATAAATCGTAACTTTTAAAAAATTCTGAAGGCAAAATGCTCAGCGCCCACGCGTTACAGGTGAAATCCCTGCGGAAAAGGTCGTCGCTCAAGTCGGACGGAGAAACAACGGGCAGCGCCGCGGGCTTTGGGTAAACTTCTTTGCGGCAGCGCACAAAATCAATTTTAAGACCTTCAAGATTTACGCGCGCAGTACCGAAATCTTTAAAATATTCCGCCTCCGCACCGAAATTGGCACGGCAGAAATCAACCAGACAGACAACGTCGCCTTCAACGCAGATGTCAACGTCCTGCGTGGCCTTGCCCAAATAAAAATCGCGCACAAAACCGCCGACCGCCCAGGCTTTAATATGTTTTTTTTCGGCCTCGGCTCCGATTTGCGCAAGAATATTTTTTTGGGCGTTAAGCCTCATATCTTTTTGGGCAGCTCTTTACCGTTCTTTATATCTTTAAGCAGGGTTTCAAGCAAAGTGAAAGCGGGGTTTTCCGCAAACAATCCTTTTACGGCTTGGCTGACGCTTTCAGCATTGAATTCTTCGCCTTTCACGGGGATATATAAAGGATATCCTTTCGCGCGCGCGGAAGAAGGTTTGATTGCAGCAATTTTGAAACCGTGCTGCGCGCTTTGCGCGGCTATAACTTCGCTTTGCAAAGACAAAACTTCTTCGGCGTCAAGCATAAGTTTTAAATCTTCCAAACCCGATATATAAACGGGGTCGTAATCAATATTCATACTTGCAAGATTTGCCTTAAGAAGTTCAAAATCTTTTTGCATTTTTTTTCTCACTTCGGCAAAAGTTTGCTTTTCCGAAGACGGCGCGACAAACGCCAAAATTTCGGCGGGAGGGTCAAAGTATATTACGTGTTTATCGTGATAAAAATACTCGCCGCAATGCGGGCAGGAAACAAGATTTAATTCTCCGCCCAAAAGGGCTTCTTTAAGTTCCAAATCCTGATCCGCGCGGATAAGAGTCCAAAATTCGGCCTCAAACGGCTCGCAGCCGTTAGGACAATGGGCTATTGCAGATCCTTTAATAGATTTCATATTTATAATTTAGCAAAAAATGCGGGAAAAGTGCAGTTTAATATGAGAAAACGGCATAAAATGATAAAATGAGTATAAGTTTTATTGCCCCGTTAGCTCAACTGGCCAGAGTACCGGTCTTCGGAACCGAGGATATGGGTTCAAATCCTATACGGGGCATTTTATTTATAAAATGACACAGTAAGCAAGCCAACTGCTTGGCTTGCGTTAGGATTTGAAGGCCGGAGCGTTATGTGAGTTTGCGAGTATATACGAGCAAGGCAAACATCGCGAGGCCCGGCCCGAAGGAAATTACCGTCAGGCAATTTACCGCAGGGAAATCTCTATACGGGGCATTTTATTTGTCGTATAAATACAAAAAGTATTTCTGTATTATAATAACCGTTTATTTTTAGCAAAAGTAAAAGTATAATACTGTATATTTTGTTTAAGCAATTTGATAAAATTAGTTGAAGTCTTTTTCCAAAGGAGTCATTAACATTATGGGTGGACACTCACATTGGGCAGGTATCAAGCATAAAAAAGCCTTGGTAGATGCCAAAAAAGGCAAAATATTTACAAAACTTATACGCGAAGTTACCATAGCGGCAAAGATGGGCGGCGGCGACATTGCCAGCAACGCCCGCCTCAGAAAAGCTGTTGAAGACACAAAAGCCGTCAACATGCCCGCAGATAACGTAAAGCGCGCAATAATGAAAGGTACAGGCCAACTGCCCGGCACAATATACGAAGAAATCAATTACGAAGGTTACGGTCCCGGTTCCACGGCGGTCATAGTGGAATGCACTACAGACAATAAAAACAGGACGTTTGCCGAAATAAGAAAAATATTTTCCGATAAAGGCGGCAGCATAGGCACCACCGGCTGCGTATCTTATATGTTTGCCAAAAAAGGCATCATTTTGATAAGCAAAGAAGCAACAACCGAAGACGAGCTTATGAATATTGCCCTTGACGCAGGCGCAGAAGACATCAAAACGCAGGAAGAAGGTTTTGAAGTCATCACCGCACCCGACGCGCTTGATAAAGTAAAAACTGCAATTGAAGCAAAAGGACTAAAAATAGAATCCGCTGAACTGACGATGATTCCCGGCAACGAAGTTGAAATCAACGACGTTGAAACGGCAACCAAACTTATTCATATGATTGACGCGCTTGACGCTCACGATGATACAAAGAACGTTTACACCAACCATATAATACCGGACGAAATTTTAGCGAAAATTGAAGACGAAGACTAATTGCGTTTTGGGTATAGACCCCGGTTTAGACAGAACCGGCTGGGCCGTGCTGGAAGGCAACGGTTCGGCCGGTTTTGTTTTGAAGGCCTGCGGACTTATACATACGGATCTGCTGAGCCCGCTTCCCGTGCGTCTTGACCAGACATACAACGAAATTTCAAAGGTCGCCCAAGAATTCCAACCGCAGTCCGCGGCAATGGAAGAAATGTTCTTTTTAAAACGCGCAATACGCGTTGTGCAAACAGTTCAGGCGCGCGGCGTAATAATGCTTGCCTTGCACAGGCAGGGGCTTGAGATATATTCCTACCAGCCAAAGCAGGTCAAAGCCGTTCTTTGCGGCAGCGGAACCGCCGACAAAAAACAAATGCAGCGCATGGTTCAGCTTACCCTGAAATTAAAAGAAAAACTTAACCCGGACGACGTCGCCGATGCCGCGGCCATAGCGCTTTGCCATCTCAAAACCGCCCCGATAAAGACAAAAATAGATTTGCAAAAAAAGTTTTTGGAAAAATTAAAACAGGCACGCAGTGAGCAGATTAAGAAAATCTGACCCGCGTCAGTATAAGATTTTGTAAAATAGGATATATGATAGCTTTGCTTAACGGAGAAATTGCCGAAATTGACGAAGACAGCATAATTGTGCTTGCCGGCGGAATAGGCTATGAAGTCAATATGGCCCCCTCAAGCATAAATTCTCTTGAAAAGGGCGGGCAGGTTCGGCTGTATATCACGGAATCACTTTCCCCCTATGACGGCACAACCCTTTACGGTTTTTTGAGCAAAGAAGACAAACAGCTTTTCCTGCTTTTTAAAGATTCAATACCCAATACGGGTTCAAAAAAAGCTTTGGAATTCTTAAACAAAGCTTTAAGAAGCGTGGCGGATTTCCACCAGGCGATAATTACCAAAGACCCTAAAATTTTAACCACAATTTTCGGCTTTACGGCAAAAACAGCCCAGAAACTTATAGATTCTCTTAAAGATAAAATGGATACTATTACTGTTCAGGGCGAAGTCAAAATCAAAGCCGCACAAATGCCTTATATGAGCGAAGTTTCAGCCGCGCTTGCCGCGTTGGGATATTCGGCCGCGGAAGCCAGAACGGCAATAGAAAAGATTTATCAGGAAGGCGGAACCTCTTTGAGCATTGAAGAAAACGTCAAAGCGGCTTTAAGGATACTCAGAAAATGACAACTTCAAACAATCAATATCTTTCGGTTGAAAGAACAGAAGAAGAAACAGCCGCTGCCGAATACGCACTGCGTCCCGCCACGCTTGACGAATTTGTAGGACAGGATAAATTAAAAGAAAATTTAAAAGTTTTTATTTCCGCCGCAAAAAGCAGAGGCGAAGCGCTTGACCACTGCCTGTTTTATTCTCCCCCGGGTCTGGGCAAAACCACTCTTTCAAACATTCTCGCGCACGAAATGGGCGTAAATATCAAGACAACTTCAGGACCTGTTCTTTCACGCCCGGGCGACTTGGCCGCTATGCTGACAACAGAGCTTAGCGACGGGGATATCCTTTTTATAGACGAAATTCACCGCCTTAACCCAGCTGTGGAAGAAGCGCTTTACCCCGCAATGGAAGATTTTACTTTCTTCATAAATACGGGCAAAGGCGCAGGCTCAACCACTTTAAAACTTGCCGTGCCAAAGTTTACTTTGGTTGGCGCAACCACGCGATCGGGTTTGCTTACCGGGCCGCTCAGAGACCGCTTCGGCATAGTTTTCAACCTCGGATTTTACGAAATAAAAGAAATAACAGATATTCTTGAACGCTCTTCAAGGCTGCTTAAAATCTCCGCAACAAGAGAAGGCCTAGAAGAAATAGCCAAAAGGTCGCGCGGAACCCCGCGTATTGCCAACAGGCTGTTAAGACGCTCAAGAGATTTTGCCCAAGTTAAGGGCAAAGGCGTAATATCGGCGGAAATAGCAATTATGGCCATGGAAGCGCTTGACATAGACAGCGAAGGCCTTGATACCGTGGACAAACAAATACTTTCCGCACTGATAGAAAAATTTTCGGGCGGGCCGGTCGGCGTAGAAAACCTTGCCATAGCCGTCTCGCAGGAAACTGACACAATTACGGACGTTATAGAACCGTATCTTATAAAAGCGGGTTTTATAACCAGAACCCCCCGCGGGCGCATAGCAACTCAAAAAGCCTACTCCCACCTGGGATATAAAAAACCAAACGGACTCTTCTAATGAAAAACTTACTTATATGCGCAGTGCTTATGTTATCTGCCGCAACCGTCGGCGCCGAACAAGTTAAGGTGCTGATAGGCGAGGCGCAAAACAACGTTCCCGTCAAAGCTTCCGGCCCTTTTAAGGTCAGAGATATTGCCACCGACAAAACGTATAAACTTAAGAGAGGCGGCATTTTTAAACTCTTAAAAAAGAACGGAAAAATAATTGCGGGCAACGTAAAATCCGATAAAGGATTGGAAATAATTTTAAAAAACGACAGCGATTATTTTACCTTCCAGAGAAATGATTATAACGGCAAACTTTTGCTGCTGCCCGCCGCTTCGGGTATGAACGTAATAGAAGAAACAGATCTTGAATCTTACCTCTGCGGCGTTCTGCCCTATGAGATGAGCTATAACTGGCCGCTTGAAGCTCTTAAAGCCCAGGCCGTTGCCGCCAGAACTTACACTTTAAAAGTTTTGGAAGAAAAAAAGCTCCCCGATTTTGATCTTTACAGCGATATACGCAGCCAGGTTTATAAAGGCGGCGTTGACGCCGAAGACAGCATAAAAGAAGCCGTTAATTCAACAAAAGGAGAAGTGTTGAAATATAACGATAAACTTTTCCCCACTTATTATCACGCAAACTGCGGCGGACATACCGATGCTCCGCCATGGATGAAGAAGCCCATAAAACCTTTGCAGGGTGCAAAATGCGGTTACTGCGCAACAAGCAAAAGCGCACACTGGACAACAACCTTGAGCCAGGAAACCGTTGAAAGATTTATGCGCAATAACGGGATACAGGGAACTTTAAAAAAGATAAAAACGGGCGATACATATTCAAGCGGCAGGTCCAAAACGCTCCATATTATCACGACTAAGCAAAAAGCTTACGTGCAGTGCAACGATTTCAGAATGGCAGTAGGTTCAACCAAACTCAAAAGCTGCTTTATTACCGATATTAACGGTCTGACGTTTACAGGCAGAGGATACGGCCACGGAGCGGGAATGTGCCAGGACGGCGCAAAAGGAATGGCGCTTGCGGGCAAAGATTACAAAGAAATTTTGAATACTTTTTACCCCGCTTCCGACTTAACAACAATTTAAAGAGACAAATATGGCATTTGAAAGATTTAAACAATTTAAAGTTGACGATTTGATAGCAAAAAACCCGGCGGAACCGCGCGACTCCTGCCGTATGATGGTGGTAAACCGCAAAGAGCATAAAATAGAACATAAAATCTTCCGCGATTTGCCGCAGTATCTGCAAAAGGGCGATACGATTGTAATAAACGATTCAAAAGTATTCCCCGCAAAAATATTTGCGCGCAAAAGTACGGGCGGCAAAATTGAAATTCTGCTTGTTCGCCAGCTTGAAAGCGACCCGTATTCCTGGAAAGTTCTCCTGCGCGAATATAAGCAGGGCATGGAACTTTATCTTGAAGACGGTTTAAAGGGCGTAATAACGGGCAATACTCCGCAAAGCGAAGCTATTATAAAGTTTAACTCTGACGATATTCTGCCCTACACTCATAAATACGGACATATGCCGCTGCCGCATTACGTTGAAAAAGCGCGCAAACACGCGGGTATGCCCGAGGAAATAGAAAGCGACAAAGATTGCTATCAGACGGTTTACGCAAAGAAAGAAGGCTCAATAGCCGCGCCGACAGCCGGATTCCATTTCACCAACAATTTGCTTGAAGAAATAAAAACCATGGGTGTAAACGTGGTTTACGTAACGCTGCACGTGGGCTGGGGAACCTTCAGACCGCTTAAAGGCGAACCCGAACAGCATAAAATGCTTGGTGAGCTTGCCCAGCTGCCGCAGGAAACCGCAGATATAATAAACCAAACAAAAAAAGACGGCAAAAGATTGATTTCCGTCGGCACTACAAGCACAAGAACCATTGAAAGTTTTGCCGATGAAAACGGTTTTTTGAAAGAAGGCAAAAAATGGACTGATTTATTTATATATCCGGGATATAAATTTAAAGCAATAGATTCGCTTATAACTAATTTTCACTTCCCCGATTCAACGCCGCTTTGCATGGTTTGCGCAATGGCGGGCGAAGATTTCATTTATGAAGCTTACCGCCAGGCAGTTGAACAGAAATACCATTTTTATTCCTTCGGGGACTCAATGATTATCTTATGAACATAGTTTCGCCTTTCAGAATAATTGCAAAAGACAAAAATTCCGCCGCCAGAACCGGAATCCTGTATACAAAGCACGGCATAATACACACACCCGTTTTTATGCCTGTTGCCACTCAGGGCTGCGTAAAAGCTCTTACATCTGAAGACCTGCACGCAATAAACACGGAATGTATACTTTCAAACACTTATCATTTATATCTCAGACCCGGCACAGAATTGCTTGAGAAAATGGGCGGCCTGCACCAATTTATGCGCTGGAACGGCAGCATACTTACCGATTCGGGCGGGTTTCAGGTTTACAGCCTTTCAAAATTCAGAAAATGCACAGAAGACGGCGTCTGGTTTAAATCCCATCACGACGGCAGCAAACATTTCTTTACGCCCGAAAGCGTTATAGAAGCCGAAAGCAAAATAGGCTCTGACATTTGGACCTGTCTGGACGTTTTGATACCCGCAACCTCTAAAAAACAGGACGCCAAAAAGGCTCTTGAAATAACAAAACGCTGGGCGCTGAGAGCCGCAAACAAATATCACTCTATAGTCCCGCAGCAAATAACGGAAAATCCCGACGGTTCTTTCAACGTGCCTCATTCTTTATTGTTCGGCATAATACAGGGCGCAATTTTTGAAGACCTGCGCGCCGACGCCGCAACAGAAATGGCAAAACTTCCGCTGCACGGCTTTTGCATAGGCGGGCTGTCGGTCGGGGAAACGCGCGAGCAGATGAACGTTGCCGTAAAAGCCACAATCCCCTGCCTGCCCGAGCGCAAACCGCGCTATCTTATGGGGCTGGGAACGCCGCAGGAAATTTTGGACTGTATAGAAAACGGCGTTGATATGTTTGACTGCGTCTGGCCCACAAGAGTGGCAAGAAACGGACAGGTTATGACAAGCGCGGGCAAACTTAACATAAAAAACCTTGCGCACAGATCAGAAGATATGCCGCTTGACGATAAATGCGACTGTTACGTCTGCAAAAATTACTCACGCGCATATCTTTCGCACCTTTTCAGAAGCGGAGAGCTTACAAGCCACAGACTGCTTTCAATCCACAATATAAGATTTTTAACAAGAATGATGGAACGTGTAAGACAGAGCATTCAGGACGGAACATTTGCAGATTTAAAAAAAGAAATTGAAGAAAGTTATAAATAGCCGCTTTTTGAATAAAAAAATAATATCATCTAGTTAAGGATTATTTATGAAAAACGTTTATAAGAAAACTTTGGTTTTATTTGCAGCTTCTCTGATATGTTTAAGCGCATGCTCAAAACGCGCCCAACAGCAGCAAACCGAAAATACTGCGGCGGGGCAGCAACAGACATTTGGCAATTTCAACTCTGACGATTTTGTAAATGCCGTAAAGACGCAATCCCCGACAGTTATAGCCAAATATATCAAATCAGGCGCAAACGTAAATGCTAAACAAGGCGGACTGACTGTTTTGGAAGCCGCTATTCAATACAATAAAGACCCTGAAGTCGCAAAATTGCTGATTCAACACGGCGCAGATTTTAAAATTAAAGATAAATCAAACGCAAATCTTCTTACGAAATATGCAACTAATATGAACTCACCGTTATTTGTGAGATATTTGGTAACGGCAGGCTTAAACCCGAACGAGAAAGACAATATCGGCCGCACGCCCATAATAAGCGCCGCCCCGACAAACCAAAATGTAACCGTTTTCTTGGAACTTATATCATCAGGCGCGGACGTTAACGCCAGAACAAATGACGGTTGGTCCGCTCTGGACTATGCCGTAAGAGGCAACAAGAACCCGGAAGTGCTTAAAGTCCTCCTCAAATACGGAGCGCACCCAAAAGATATTCAGAACGCAAAAGAACTGAATGCGTTTATAAAATATAACCGCATTCTGGCGGGCAAAGGTTACGAAAAACTTATAAACGATTCTCTTGCAGATATACAGCGCTAAGCGGCGGGTTCCTGCTTTTTTGCAACTGGTTCTTTTTTATCTTCCGACGGAGCAGGGTCTTGAGTTAAAATATAAATAATGTAAGTTTTTAAAAGTTCCAGGCAAAATAACCCCGAAATCAAAACTGTATTCATAAAATAAGAATATCCGTAATCAATATTCGGAGCGAATGAATCAACAATCATTCTGACAATATTGGAAAGCGGAACAAAAGTAAAATCTTCAAACACGTAAAAGCAGAAAAAAACCTGAATAGCGGAAATTATCCAAGCCTTGCGCTCACGCATAAGTATAAGCACACTTTGGGCCAGATAAATTATGAACATTGCCACAAAAACTTTGGTGGCAATTGAAGAATAATCAAACCCGAAGCGCACAAGCTGCCAGGCATTGCGCAGGAAACCTATAACGCAAAAAAACAAAATTACATAAAGCCAAATATCAATTTTGCCCAGATAATCTTTTATTTTTTTCATTTTTATCTTTCCAAAGATAACTCCGCGTTATCTTTATGGCGTTTCAGAGCAAGCTCTATTAAATAGTCCAAAACGTCTTCGTATTTTCTGCCGGTGGCCTGCCAAAGTTCGGGGAACAGGCTTGTAAGCGAAAGACCGGGTATTGTGTTTATCTCGGAAAAGTAATATTTGCCGTCTTTGCCCAATAAAAAGTCAACTCTCGCCAAACCGCAGCCCCTCAAAATTTCAAAAACTTTTTTGGCGGAAGAGCGCATTTCTTCCTGCAAAGTTTCAGGCAGCGCGGCAGGCGCTTTTATATCGCAGCCGTGAGGAATCTGATACTTTGCTTTATAATCAAAAAATTCACTTTTGATATCAACCAGCTCGCCGCACAGAGAAGTATAAACTTCTCCCGCTCCGCCTATGACGCCGCAGAAAACTTCGCGCGGGCTGATGACAGCTTTTTCAATAAGTATATCCCTTTCGTATTTAAAAGCTTCGTTTATTGCGCCCTCAAGGCCGCCTTCGTTGTCAACTTTGCTGACGCCTACGGAAGATCCTAGGCTCATCGGTTTTACAAATAAAGGATATCCTAAATCTTTGGCGGATTTTTTAACATTTTTGATGTCATATTTACCGTAAGACTGCAGTTTTATATAAGGCACCATGGGAACACCGTTCGCCGCGGCAAGAATTTTGCAAAGTTCTTTATCCATTCCCAAAGCGGAAGTCAGCACGCCGCAGCCTATATAAGGAGTGTTAAGAATTTCAAACAAGCCCTGCATAGTTCCGTCTTCACCCATAGCTCCGTGGAGCACCGGAAAGAACGCGTCAACTTTTATATAACCTTTTTCGGTAAGAATCTGGCCCTTTTCCGAAACCGCGGGGGAAGCTTTTATATCCCCATCTTTATAAAAGGAACATATCTTTTGCAAGAACCACTGCCCTTGTTTATTGATAAAAATTTTTGTTACGTCGTACTTCTTTTCAAGAATTTCGCAAACCGTGCCTGCGGAATGTACGGAAACTTCATGTTCCGTGCTTTTGCCGCCGTACAGAACGGCTATCTTCAATTTAGACATTTTTACTCCGTAAATTTATTCCTTAAAAAGGGACCACTTAATTCTGAAGAAAACGCTTTTTGTTTTCTTTAAGAAATCCGAATATGCTTCGCTTTCGCGCATATTAACGCGCGGGGCGGAACGACGCGGAACGCCGTGGAATTGCGCCGCAGAATGGTCTGTAAACTCCATATTGTCATACGGGCCCTGATCTTCGCTGCCGGGCTGAACATGCGCCGAAGCTGTTTTGTTTGTCTTGGAAGTAATGGAAGTTTTTGTTACTGCTTTGCTGTCTTTGCCAAAAAGCATACTCAAATCCATTTCCTGCTTTTTGGTGTTAACAAATTCAGGCACTTCCTGCGTTTCGGGCATATCCAAAACGGATTTCTGCAATTCTTCTTCCGTTTTTGCCGCGATGCGCATTGTCGTGTTTTTTGAGAATGTGTTTGTTCTTCCCAGTCCCGTATTGGTTTTGGTAAAAGTACCGGTTCTTGTAATACCGGGGTTAGTTTGGTTAAGCCCCGTGCGCGTTCTTGTAATACCGGGGTTCGTCTGCGCGGGTGAAACATGCGTATTTGCCGCCGATGCAACATTGCCGACTCTGCGTACGGCTCTGTTTGTACCGGTTAAAGTATTCTGCCTTAAAGTGATTGTTTTTTCTTTATTATCATTTCTTAAGGTGATACCGGACATTGTTGAAATTTGTTTATTTTCCTGTTCCACTTCGTTAATCTTGGCCTCAAGAACCTGCTGGCGAATGGTGCTCATCTGGGCAGAAGCCTTAAGATCCTTATTTTCTTCGGTCAAAATAACAATTTTCTTCTTAAGATTTTCAATGGTAACATCATTGTTTGTAATCTGTTCTTTAAGGGAAGCAAGCGCCATATTGGAAGCTTTTTCTCTTTCGGTAAGATTATCTATTACGGATTGCATCTGCTCAAGCTGGCTGCGCAGAGCAAGCTTTTCTCTGTTAATCTTAGAAATCTGTGCACCCAAAGCCGCAGCTTTTGCTTTGGCCAGAGTGAAGGCGGGAGAATCTGCGTCTTTGCCGCTGTAATTTTCAAGTTCGCTCTGCAAAGACTGCACTTTTGCTTCAAGAATATTGCAGCGCGATTCAAGCTGAATCTTTTCCGCTTCAACGTCTTTAAGGTGCACGTTATCGGTTTTGAGATCCTGTATATCTTTAACTTGTTTAGCGCAGACTGCGGAAGCGTCCTTGAGTTCGGATTCAAGTTTTTCAACTTTAGCTTCGTATTCTTTTCTTACGGAAATTATACCGTCTGTAAAATCAAGCGTCTGTATGCCGTTGCCAGCTTTAGAAAGCTGCTCGCGCAGCATAAGAATTTCTTTTGCCTGTTCGGCAGATTTACGCAATACTTCAACTTTTTCCGCCTGAACCTGTTTGATTTCCTGGTCCAAAGCATTGTTAACATCTTTAAGTTTTGAAGTATGCTCCTCCAAATGCTTGACGGTAATCTTTTCCTGTTGAAGTTCTTCTTCAGTCTTTGAAAGTGTTTCTTTAAGAGCGGTAATTTCTTCTTCCTTAAGTATTATGTCTTGTCTTATGGAAGCGTTTTCTTCTCTTAATTGTTTAATCTGGGTATCCAAAAGGTTTCTGGAACCCTCATTATCAGTGAACTGTTCCTTAAGTTGGGAAATCAGTACGGAATCTTGCAAAAATCTGTTTTCTGCTTTGGCAAGCTGCGTTTTGAGAGAAAGAATTTCATCTGTCTGCAAAACAACTTTTTTGGCATTTATTGAGCTCTCGTGCCTGATGCTGTCTATATTGCCGGCAAGAGCTTCTTTTTCCTGTTCCAAAGAAGAAATTTTGGTTTTAAGTTCGCCAACGGTTGATTCTTCGTCGCTGAGGCGTTGTGAGACAGTATCAAGCTTGGCCTGATATAAAGAAGCAGCTTTGTCTTTTTCGTCTTTAAGCGCGCGCACTTCAAGCTCGTATTTCTGGTGGAAAGCTTCAAGTTCTTTTGATTTCTGCTCAAGATTTTTTAATATTTCATATCTTTCTGCGGCAATCTTTTTGCCTTCGCTTTCAACGGCTGCCTTCTCGGCGGAGAAAGAAGTTATCTGCTGTTTCAATGAATTGATTACGCTTTCGCTTTCTTTAACTGCGGCAGAGGCCTTTGCCAATTCTTCTTCCGCCATTCTTTGGCGCTGGGCCGAAGTGGCAGATGACAGTTCCAGTTCAACTTTATGTCTTTCCTGCTGCAAATAAGATGACTTCTTTAAATCCTCAATCTGAGAAAGGAATTTCTGAGATTCTTTAAGTGAGCTTTCGCGAATTTCGCTAAGTTCCGCCGCGTGTTTTTCTGCCGCTTTTGAAGATTCTTCTTTAAGCGCAGCAAGTTCCTGAGCGCGTTTTTCGTACTCTTCTTTAAGAGAGGTAATTTCGGCCACATGTTTGGACGCGGCTTTGGCGGAAAGATCTTTAAGTTCTGCAATTTGCCTGAGGAAATCTTCTCTCTCTTTAGACGATGCTTCTTTCAGCGTTTCAAATTGTTTTGTAAGTTCTTCTTTCTGCGCCGCGCTTACGTTCTTAAGGCCTTCAAGTTCGGTTTTAAGAGCATATTTTTCTTTATTAAAATTATCGGCTGCGGCCAGAAGTTCTTTTTCAAATTTTTCTTTTATGCCGTTAAGCTGCTCAAGGTCTTCTTTATGCTTGCTCTGCACCTGGGCCAGCTCGCTTTTGAGATCGGCAAGAATTTTATTATGTTCTGTTTTAAGGCTTTCAATTTCCGCCTGATACTTATTGTTATGTTCAAGCGCTTCGTCTTTTGAGGCGATAACTTTTTTGATTTCTTCGGTAAGAGCATTCTTTTCCTGCTGAAGTTTTGCATATTGTTCGGAAACGTTTTTATAAGCGTTTTCCTGAGCGGAAAACTTTTCCTGAGCGGCGGAAAGTTCTTTGTTCAGATTTTCAATTTCTGCCTGATGCCCTTCTTTTATGGAATCTATTTCGCGCGCAAGATCTGTTGATTTGCCCTTAAGCTGGGCCTTTTCCTGATCCAGTTTATTAACGTCGTTCTGCAAAGATTCAATTTGCGCTTTAAGAGTTTTTACAAAAGTTTCTTCCTGTCTGTATTTATCTTCTGCGCGGCTGAGCTCCAGCGAAATTGCCTGAGCTTCCTGCGTTTTTTGATTTTTGAGAACTTCAATTTCCTGAACCTGCGCGGCTTTAAGGTCCGCAATCTGTTTTTCGTGTTCGGCTTTAAGGGCTTCCAGCTGTTTAATATTCTGGTCGGCCTTAAGCATCATTGCGGATTTTTCGTTATTGGCGTGCTGAAGTTCGGTTTCAAGCGATAAAATCTTTTCTCTCAAAGAACCGGCAGTCTGCGCTTCCTGTTTTAAAGAATCCTGAGCGCGGTTTACCTGGAACGACAAATCTTCAATTTTTCTCTGGAGTTCGGAAGCTTTAAGGTCCGCAGCCTGACGCTGGGAACGCGATGCGTAAATCTCGTTATCCAAAGCGGCGCGCTGTTCTTCAAGCTTTTTAAGCTGTTCTTTAAGGCCGGTGCTTTGTATTTCTTCCTGTTTAAATTTTTCTTCGGTTTTAGAAAGTTCAAGGCGCAGGGACATTACTTCTTTTGCCTGCTCTGCCGATTTGCGTAAAGACTCAAGTTTGTCTTCTCTTACGCGGCGAATTTCGTCCTCAAGGGCAAGTTTTTCTTCGTTGATTGAAGAGAGCTGCTGCTCAAGACGCGAAAGTTTAAAATCTCCGTGGCGCGCTTTTTCTTCCACTTTTGAAAGCTGCATTCTGACAGAAAGCAATTCTTTCGTTTGTTCTGCGGAGCGGCGCAGAGATTCAAGTTTTTCATTTTTAGCGCGTTTAACTTCGCTGTTAAGCGCAAGGTTTATGGCTTTAAGGCGGCCGGTTTTTTCGCGCAGGCGGGTGATGAGCGACTGGTCCTGCCTGATAAGGCCTTCTTCGTACTGAAGGCGCGAGCTGACTATATTTTCAAGACTGCCTTTAAGGTTTTCTATTGTGGAAGATATATTTTGGAAAAATTCGTCGTTTGCTTTTACGTTAGGGACATATTTGACGTCGTCCTTATCGTCTTCTATTTCTTCTTTCATTGCGGCTTCAAAAGATTTTTCTTTATTTGCGTCTTCAAAGCGCAGTTGAAGCTCGGCTATTTTCTGCTCAAGGTGTTTGATTGACTGGTCTTTGTTATCAGATTGGAAATCTATATTAAAAGCGTCTTTCTCGTCTGAAACAGCAGTGTCGCTGAAAGCCTCGGGCTGAGTTTCTTCTTTTACTTCTTCCTGAGGTTTTTCTTCTGAGGCAGCCGCCGCGGGTTCTTCTTTAAGAGGTTTTATTGAAGTTAAAGTTTTTTCAAGAGGCGCATTATTTTGGCTTACGAAAGCATCAATGTCAAAGTCGTCGGAAAACGGGAATGCCTCTTTTTTATCGTCGCTTGGCGCGGGTGCGGCAGCGGGAGCTTCCTGCGTTTTGGCAGGCGCGTCCGTCTGAAGCGATTTTATAAATTCTGTAATATCTTTTTTATTTTGGTCGTTTTCTTCCACGGAAATAAACCTCTTAAAATAGTAACGGCTATGATAAATTTAACAACAAATTAGGCAGTGTGTCAAGACGGAAATACCGCCATTTTGGCGCAGAGATAAAAACTGCCCGCAATAATTATATTTCCCTTAAGACTTTTAAGGTTAATCCGGCCAGGATTTTCTTCAATTTTGACGCAGGCCGAAGACGGAAAATAGCGTTTAAGTTCGGCGGGCGCAACGCCGCGCGCAGGGTCAGCGCAGGTCAAAACAACGCGTTTGAAATACGGCGAAAGCAAAGATATTACCGTCTTATAGTCTTTATCTTTCATAGCCGCGTAAACAAGAGTATTTTCAGGGTCGCAATACGGAGAAACAGAATAAGTTTCTATAAATCTGCAAAAAGCCGCAGGATTATGCGCACCGTCTTTTATAATATAACGCCTGCCGAAAGGTATAACTTCGAAGCGGCACGGAATCTGCACTTTCATTAAAGCTCTTTTGCAAAACTTTGTTTCTATACCCAACTTTTTTGCCGCCATACAGGCCAAAGCCGCGTTTTGCGCTTGCGCTTCGCCCAAAAGTTTTACTTTAAATTTTTCACCGTAAAGAGAAAAACTGCTTGTCATACTTTTAAAATGACAGCCGTCAAAACGATAGTTGCCGTCCAAAAATTCAAGATCGGATTTCTCTTCTTTTGCTATTTTTGATATCACTTCGGCAGGGTCTTTTTTCAGTTTCCCGCAGATACACGGAACGCCGTTCTTTATTATGCCGCCCTTCTGCCAGGAAATATCTTTTAAAGTATTGCCCAAAATATCGCAGTGGTCCATGTCAACGGAAGTAATCATATTCAGAACGCGCGGGAAAATGTTTGTGCAGTCCAAACGCCCGCCTATTCCCACTTCAACAACGGCAAAATCTGCGCCTTTATCTTTAAAATAAAGAATCGCGGCAAGAGTCAGCACTTCAAAAAATTTCAGGGGTACGGTTTCGGCCGCAAGAACTTTGCCGACGTAAATGCCGAAATCTTTTTTGGAAATATCAGAACCGTCAATTTTTATTCTTTCGGTAATGCAAAATAGATGAGGCGACGTAAAAAGCCCCGTTTTAAACCCTGCTTCCGACAAACAAAGAGACAAAAGAGTTGAAGTCGTGCCTTTGCCGTTAGTTCCCGCGACCAGAATTATTTGGAACGGAAGTTTTTTAAGTCCCAGAACCGCGGCGGTTTTTTTCACTTCCGAAAGATTGCTTTTCTTGTTGCCGTGGCCCCGTTGCCTGACTATGATATCAAGGGCTTCTTTAAAAGTCATAAATTATCTGTTACCGGGTTCACCCTTTTTATGTCCGCGCCCAAAGCCGTGAGTTTATCTTCCATAGTTTCATATCCGCGGTCTATATGATAGATGCGTTCAACTTCGCTGACGCCTTTTGCGCAAAGGCCTGCGATAACCAAAGCCGCGCCGCCGCGTAAATCAGACGACATAACAATTGCAGGGCTCAGTTCTTTTACGCCTACTATTCTTGCGGTATTTCTGTCTATGGTGATATTTGCGCCCATTCTTACAAGTTCTGGAGCATGCATAAAACGATTTTCAAAAATGTCTTCGCTTACGTCGGCCGTGCCGCTGCAAAGACACATAAGGCTCATCCAGGGGGCCTGCAAATCCGTCGCAAAACCCGGGAACGGAGCAGTTTTGATATTTACGGGTTTAATCTTTTGTGATTTTTCCGAAATCACTATATAATCTTCCCCCGTTTTGATGTCAAAACCCGCTTCTGCGAGGTATTCCAAAAGGATTTCGTTATGGTCCGGCACGCAGTCTTTAACCGTAACGCTGCCGCGCGTTGCCGCAGCCGCAATAAGATAAGTGCCGGTTTCAATTCTGTCTGCAATAACGGTATGGTCCATGCCGCCAAGCTCTGTTTTGCCTTCAATTATAAGACGGCCGAATTCGTCCACGTAAATGTTTGCGCCCATAGAATTAAGCGCCTGCATAAGGTCAAAAATTTCAGGCTCGCGGGCAATGTTTTCTATGACGGTTTTGCCGGGTATAAGCGCGGCGCACATCATCAGATTTTGCGTCGCTCCGACGCTGGGGAAACTCAAAATTATTTTTGCTGGGTTCAGGCTTTTTGCTTTCAGCAATACGTTGCCGTTTTCGGTTTCAACTTTTGCGCCCATTCTTTCAAAACCTTTAAGGTGGATATCAACGGGCCTGACACCTATTGCACATCCGCCGGGGAGAGGTATTTCCGCCTCTTTAAATCTTGCCAAAAGCGGGCCTGCAACCCAAAAGCTTGCGCGCATTTGCTTGACCAGTTCATAAGAAACGGTTGTATTCAATTTATGTTTAGCCTTAACCGAAACGGTACCGTTTTCAAATGTAACTTCTTTGCCGAGTTCTTCCAAAATTTTAATTGTAGTTCTTATATCCCTGAGGTTAGGGACGCGTCTTACGATGCAGGGTTTGTCGGTCAAAAGAGTAGCCATCAAAATGGGAAGTGAAGCGTTTTTGGAACCGCTTATTTTTACATCGCCCTGAAGTTTTACGCCGCCTTTAATAATAAATTTATCCATTGTATCCTCGCTGCTGCTTTTTGGAAACGAAAACGAACCTTTCTATACCGGACATATCTTTGTCCGTAGCAGGCTGCTGCCAAATTTCCGATTTAAAGAATTTTACCACTTTTTCCGGCTGGCCGTTGCCCGTTTCAAGAGCAATAAAGCCGCCGTCATTAAGATACTTATGCGCGCACGACGATAAACGCTCCAATACGTCAAGCCCAAATGGCCCGCCGTCAAGCGCAAGGCGCGGCTCGCGGCGGACTTCCGCCGAAAGAGTATCAATAACCGCCGTCGGTATATAAGGCGGATTTGAAATTATCAAATCAAAATTATCGTCTATTACGTCAAACAAATCGGACTGAATGAATTTAACGTTTGCGGCTTTCAAATTTTTTGCGTTTTTCTTTGCCGTTTGCAAAGCTGCCGCGGAAATGTCCGCGCACAAAACTTCCGCCTGCGGAAATATCAAAGCAAGGCTTATACCTATGCAACCGCTGCCGCAGCACAAATCAAGAATTTTCGGATTTTTAATTTTTATCAGTTCGGCGGCTTTCTGCACAAGCTCTTCGGTTTCCGGACGCGGAATCAGCACGTCGGGGTTGACGGCATAAGTTCTGCCCAAAAAATCTGCCGCGCCCAAAATGTGGGCAAGCGGGCGGCCCGAAAGTTTTTCTTTAAGAATTGAATTAAAAAGTTTTTCCTGCCGCGGCGTAACTCCCTGCGAACCGAAAGCGCAAACATAAGTTCTTGTGCTGCCGCAGACAAAAGCGGCCATAAGCTCGGCGTGGACTTCCGGCTCGTCCGCGCCCGCGCTTTTAAGAGCCTGCGTTCCGCGTTCTATAAGTTCTTTGATGGTAGTCATTAAATGCTGTCTGACATTTCCTGGAATTTCTGTTCCAGTCTGCGTTTTCTCAGAAGGGTTAAAATATTTTCTATTCTGCCTTCCATAATCTCATCTATATTATAAAAATTTTCGTTAAGGCGGTGGTCCGTAACGCGGCTTTGCGGAAAGTTATACGTGCGTATTTTTTCCGATCTGTCGCCTGTGCCGACCTGGGATTTGCGCGTGTCGTAAATTTCTTTATTTCTTCTTTCTTCTTCCATCTGGTAAAGTTTTGATTTCAACATACGCATAGCTTTTTCCCTGTTGGCGCCCTGGCTGCGTTCTTCGCGGCAGCTTACCACAACGCCGGTGGGTTTATGAATAAGCCTGACGGCGGTTTCAACCTTGTTTACGTTCTGCCCGCCTGCACCGCCTGCGCGGCAGGTTTCCATTTCAATATCAGCGGGGTTAATCTGTATATCAATATCTTCGGCCTCGGGCATTATTGCCACAGTTACCGTTGAGGTGTGAACACGGCCCGAAGTTTCTGTATCGGGTACGCGCTGAACACGGTGTGTGCCTGATTCGTCGCGCAACCAGGAATAAGCCCCGTCGCCTTTAATAAACATACTTACGTATTTGCAGCCCTTAAGACCTGTTGGCGTATATTCCAAAAATTCTGTTTTCCAACCGCGGTTCTGAGCGAAGTGCTGATAAACGCGCAAAAGCTCGGCAGCAAAAATTGCGGCTTCTTCCCCCCCTGCGCCGGGGCGGATTTCAAGATACAGGTTTTTTGAATCTTTCGGATCGGGCGGAATTACAAGCATACGAAGTTCTTTAAGAAGTTCGGCAGGACGGCCTTCAACCGCAGCAAGATCCTGAGCGGCAAGCGCGCTCATTTCTTTATCCGAACCGTCTTCTATGATGGCCTTGTCATCTTTTATGGCCTGTTCCGTTTTCTCTATTTCCGATATTTTTTCTACTATCGGGGCAAGAAAAGCATGGCGTTTGGTTTTTTCTTTAAGCTCTTCGGGCGAAAGCAATGTTCCGCCTGCCAATTCGGCTTCTATTTGTTTAAATTCTTCTTTAAATTTGCTTGTATCCATAAAATCTTCCGTTTTGCCTGACATAATAATAAGCAGACCCCCGCTTTTTCCGAGAGGGTCTGCTTATATCGTTGCGTAAAGCTATTTTGCGTCTTTCTTATCTTCTTTCTTTTCCACTTTGGCTGCTTTGGCTGCTTTTTCTGCCTTGGCAACTTTTTTTGCTTCAGTTGCTTTTACGGGAGTAGTTGATAACACGATTTTCTTAGGTGCGACTCTTCTTGCTTTAACTTCCGTTTTAGGCTTTCTGACAACCATTTTGCCTTCGGTGGCTGCAAATTTCTTGTTGAATTTTTCTACGCGGCCTTCAGTGTCAAGAATTTTTTGCTTGCCGGTGAAGAAAGGATGGCATGCCGAGCAGATGTCCAACTTTAACGTTTTCATTGTAGAGCGGGTTTTAAAAGTAGCGCCGCAAGCGCAAACCACGTCCACAACTTCATACTTAGGGTGTATATTATCTTTCATTTTTACTTACCTCAAAAAGTTAAATCTATTATATTGTACTATATTTGCCCCGCCGCTGCATAAATTTCGGACGGCGGAGCATTTGCATATTAGAAAGTATTAACTTCCATCTGCTTCAAAAAGTCTTTGTTTGACTTAGTGGCCGACAATTTTGAAAGCAGGAACTGCATGGCGTCAACCGAGCTTAACGGAGCAAGTATTTTGCGCAAAATCCAAGATTTATTAAGTTCGTCTTCGGAAAGCAGCAAATCTTCCTTGCGGGTTGAAGTTCTGTTGATATCAATGGCAGGGAAAATTCTTCTGTCGGAAAGTTTTCTGTCCAGATAAATTTCACTGTTGCCCGTACCTTTAAATTCTTCAAAAATTACTTCGTCCATTCTGCTGCCTGTTTCAACCAATGCAGTGGCAATAATGGTCAAAGAACCGCCTTCTTCAATGTTTCTTGCCGCGCCGAAAAATCTTTTGGGACGCTGGAGAGAAGTGGCTTCCAAACCGCCAGTAAGCACGCGCCCGCTTGGCGGAGTAACCGTGTTATAGGCTCTGGCCAGACGGGTTATTGAATCCAGAAGGATTACGACGTCTTTGCCGTTTTCCACGCCGCGTTTTGCTTTTTCAAGAACCATTTCGGCAACCTGCACGTGGCGCTCTGCGGGCTCGTCAAACGTAGAGGCTATGACTTCGCCTTTAACGCTGCGGCTCATATCTGTAACTTCTTCGGGGCGTTCGTCAATCAGAAGAATCAAAAGCTCAATATCTTTATGATTGGTGGTCAGAGAGTTGGCAATGCTCTGAAGCATAACCGTTTTACCCGTTTTAGGCGCGGCAACTATCAGCGCGCGCTGGCCCTTTCCTATCGGGGCCATAAGATCTATTACCCTCTGGGTAAGGTCGTTTTTGTTGACTTCCAGAATGAAACGTTTGTTGGGGTGCAGCGGAGTAAGGTTTTCAAACAGAGGTCTGTTATAAATTTGTTCCGCTTCTATATCATTGACTTTCTGGACCTGAAGCATCGCAAAAAATCTTTCGTTATCCTTAGGCGGGCGTATAAGACCTTCTATTTTATCGCCCTTTCTGAGGCCGAAACGCTTAATCTGCGAAGGAGAAACGTAAATATCTTCAGCGCCTGAAAGGTAGTTGTTTTCTTCAGAGCGAAGGAAACCGAACCCGTCGGGCAAAATTTCCAGCACGCCGCCGCCGTAAACAGAACCGTTCTGTTTGGCCTGTACGGCAATAATTCTGCCGATAAGCTGCTGTTTGCGCAAACCGGAAATATCCTCTATATTATAATTTACCGCAAGTTTATTGAGGTCGGCAATGCTTAATTTATTTAAGGCTCTGGCGTCCATAAGTTTGCCGCCGTTTGCCCGGTAAGAACCGTTGTTCTGATTATTATGGGAATAATTATTGCTTCCGCCGTTGCTTTGAGCCGCGGGACGGACCGGAGCGGCAACCTGGGCCGCAGGCTGTGCCTGAGCGGGCGCGGGTTTTTCTTCCGTTTTAACCGATTCCGTTTTCACTTCTTCCTTCTTAACCGATTCCGCAACTTTTGTCTGCTCGGCTTCGGCTTCCGCCTTAGCTTCGGCAGCGCGTTTAGACTGCTGCGCGGCTAAAGCCGGGCCTGCCGCGGCGGCTAAAGCTGCCAGGGCGGCTGCTTCCTGCTGCTTGGCCGCATGTCTTCTTGCTGCTGTTTTTGAAGTTTCTCTTGTCGTTGATTTTGCTTCTTTGCTGTCCATATTCATTCCTCGTATTTACTTTAACATATCACAGTAAAACTTTTTAATTTTAACTTCCAAATCTTTTGGCGTTTTATCATTGTAAAAACAATAATCCGCCAACTTAATTTTTTCTTTCTGCGGCATCTGTGAAAAATCCCTTCGTTTAAAATCTGCCTCTTCCATACCCCTCTTAATTGCTCTTTTCAGACGAATATCATAAGACGCGCAAATGCAGAGCGTTAAATCAAAACTGTTTCTTAAACCCGTTTCAAAAAGGAGCGGAACATCAAAAACCGCAATTTGTTTTTTTGATTTTTTTATTATTTTAAAAGCTTCGTCAAAAACCAAAGGGTGAAGCAGGCTTTCAAGCCATTTACGTTCGTTTTCGTCGGCAAAAACTGCTGCGGCAACGGCTTTTTTATCCTGCGTATTAAAATGTTTTTCTATCTGCGGGAGCATGGCAAGATAAAACTTTGAGCTTAATTCGTCTGCGGAAACAACATCCGCCCCCAAATGCCTGAAAATATCCGCCGCCGCGCTTTTGCCCGAAGCTATTGACCCGCTAAGACCTATAACTTTTTTGCCTTTTACTCTGAAATCTGTCATATTACCTTGCCCATCTCGTTCCAGTTTTTACCGGCTTTGGCCTGCGCCAAAAGAGGAACTTTAAGCGTAATTGCATTTTCCATTTTTTCTTTTACCCAGGCGGCAACTTCTTTTATATCGCTTTTGGGAACTTCAAAAATCAATTCGTCGTGAACCTGCAAAAGCATTTTGACGTCTTTTGGCATATTTGCAAAAATGTCTATCATCGCTTTTTTAATTACGTCAGAAGATCCGCCCTGCACTATAGTGTTTATTGCGGCACGGTTGGCAAAACTTGCAAGACGCGCGGAAGACGCTTCAAACTCCGGCAAATATCTTACGTGGCCGAAAAGAGTTCTTACAAAACCTTCCCTTCTGGCTTTTTCTTCGGTTTTGTCGCGCCATTCTTTAAGCGTGTCGTATCTTGCGAAATATGCATCTATATAATCTTTTGCCTCTCTGAAACTTATTCCCAAACTTTGGGAAAGCGCAAGCGGACCCTGCCCGTAAACTATGCCGAAGTTTATCGCTTTTGCGCGGCTGCGCATTTCTTTTGTTACAAGTTCGGGAAGAACGTTAAAAACTTCCGCCGCCGTGCGGGTGTGAATATCTTCGGCATTTTTAAAAGCGTTTATAAGCGTTTCGTCGCCCGATTCATGGGCCATAACGCGCAAATCTATCTGGGAATAATCCACGGAAAGAAGAACTTTGCCCTCGTCCGCGCAAAAAGCCTGGCGGATAAGGCGGCCCTTTTCGCTTCTGACTGGAATATTTTGCAAATTTGGGCTGAAGCTTGAAAGCCGCCCCGTTACGGTGCCCGTCTGGTTAAAATTTGTATGCACGCGGTGATTGGGGCCCGCAAGAGCCAAAAGGCTGTCAACATAAGTGCTCTTCAGCTTTGCGCTTTCTCTGTATTTTAAAATATGCTCCGCTATCGGGTGAACTTTTATTAAAGCCGTAAGCACTTCTTCGTCTGTTGAATATCCGGTTTTCGTTTTTCGGAGAGGCGGCAATTTCAATCTTTCAAACAAAAGTTCGCCAAGTTGTTTGGGCGAATTTATATTGACTTCTCCGCCCGCCAGTTTATTTATTTCCTGCTGTTCGGAAGCAAGTTCCCCGCTGAAAAGTATATCAAGCGTTTTAAGCCACGCGCCGTCAACCATTATGCCGTTGGTTTCCATATCCAAAAGAACAGTCATAAGCGGGATTTCCATTTCCGCAAAAACTTTCAGCTGGTCTTTGCGCTCAAGCTGCCCCGTAAGCGCTTCTTTCAGCTGCCAGATGTGCTTAGCGTAAAAAGCCATTTTTTCGTTTACCGCGGCGGCGGGGCTGAGCATTGCGCCCAAGTTAACCGCCATAGCGCCCGGAAGGCTGAATTCCCCCGAAGGGTCAAGACAATATTTTGCCAAAGCGGTATCAAAACAATTTACGAATTTGCCGTGCGGCTCAAAGCCCAAAGTTCTTAAAGTAAATTTGATGTCGTGGCTGATTTTAAGGACTGAATTATCGTCAATAATTTCAAAAAGTTTTTGTTCCTGATCGCGCGTTATGCTTTCGGTTTTAATTACCGAATACTTATCGGGCGAAACTGCCGCCGCAAAAAAATCGTCTTCCGCATAAATAAAAATTTCTTTTGAAGAAGACGAAAGTATGTTGTCAAAAGGAACCGAATTATCTTTGAATGTGCCTAAAGTGGACGGCGCCGCGGAAACGAATTGTTCGGATCCGAATAAATCCCCCTGAACGGGAAGAGAAGGCACTTTTTCTTCAGCTTTAGGAGCGGCGTGTTCTTCCATAAAAGCCAGAAGATTCCTGAATTCAAAACGCTGAACTATCGGCGTCAAAATATCGGGCTGAGGAGGAAGCACTTTAAAATCTTCAAAAGACAAACCCAAATCAAGCGCGTTATGCAAAACTATAAGTTTTTTTGAAAGCAAAGCATTTTCTTTGCCTTCTTCAAGTTTCTTTAAAATTGCGGGTTTGATGGCGGGATTTTTTGCGTCCGCCGCGGCAAGGATTTGCTCCACCGTGCCAAAATTATTTATAAGTTCCTGCGCCGCTTTGGGGCCGAGGCCCGCAATACCAGGGACGTTATCGGACGAATCCCCGACTATTGAAAGATAATCCGGTATATAGCGGCAATGTACGCCGAATTTATCAAGGCAGGACTTCTCGCCTTTCAAAGGGTCTTTGGCATTGCCCGACCAAATCTGTATATTATCATTAACGGTCTGGTAAGCGTCTTTATCAGCAGTTACCAAAATAGTTGCATAACCGTTCTTTTGGGCCATTGAAGCCACCGTTGCCATAATATCGTCAGCTTCCGCCCCCTGCTGAGCAATCACTTTAAGCCCCATCGCCGCGACAACTTCTCTTGCGGTTTTAAGTTGGGATACAAGTTCTTCATCAGGGGCGGGACGGTTGGCTTTATAAAGATTGTACATCTGATGGCGGAAAGTGGGACCTTTTGAATCAAAACAAACTGCAACGTAAAGCGGGCGTTTTTCCCTTAGAAATCTTATCAGCCAATTAACAAAACCGTACAAAGCCCCGACTTCTTCTCCTTTTGATGTAGTCAGTTTAGGCAAAGCATGATAATTCCTGTGGAGAAAGCCGTGCGCGTCAATAACAAAAATTTCTTTAGGCGATAACATAAAAGTTAGTTAAGCGGAAGGCAATAACGTAAAACTGCAATTTTAGGGAAAGGCTCCTTGTTTAGTTTTTTGAATGGATACCGATCTGCCCGCCAAGACAGCGGGCAAAACGGTTAAGTGATAAGAATATGTTATAAATATTACAGCAAAGCGTCAAGCTGTTTCTTAAGTTCTTCTTTGCTCTGAAGGCCTATAAGTTGTTTCTGCGGCTTGCCGTCTTTAAAAATTATAATTGTGGGTATGGAAGAAATGCGGTATTCAACGCTTCTTTCTGCGGAATCGTCGGTATTAAGTTTGCAGACTTTTGCCTTGCCATCATATTCTTTTGCAAGTTCTTCTACAACCGGGCCCAACATTCTGCAAGGTCCGCACCACGGCGCCCAGAAATCAACCAGGACAACGCCTTTGTATTCCAATACTTCTTTGGTAAAACTCTCGTCGGTAAGATGTATTTCGCTCATACAATCACCCCTTGCAATATTTAACTTATTCTTTAATAGCTTATATGATTGGCGCAGTTTTGTCAATGCCGCATATTTTTGCGCGCGGCAAAAAGGCTTAAAAAATAAATATTTTTGCTACAATGATATCAATGAAAAACAAAGAAGAACTTATTTCGGTATCCGTAGGAGATTCAAAATACTTTTTTAAGGCTAAGCTTGTCGCCCAGGAAAAGCAGGAAGGCGGCGTTGCCGTAACCGAAGGCAAAATCCCCGACGGAAAAATTAAAGAATATTACGCCACGCTTGAATCCGTAAAAACTTATAAAAACGGCAAGCTTGACGGCGACGTTGAAATTTCCGACGCGCAAACAAACACCGTAGTTCTTCAGGAAACTTATAAAGGCGGAGATCTGGAAAAGGCAAAAGATACGCCCGCGCCGAAATTTGATGACATTAAAGAAAAATCAATCACTTTTACGCGTTCTTTGTTTGAAAGAGTTTTTTATAACCGCGGCAAAGAAACTTCGCGCCAGGTATTGGATAAAAACGGATTGGTTGTAAACACATCCGGACAAACGCTTACGGGAACGGCCAAAGAATTTTACCCAAACGGCAGCCTGAAAAGAGAAGCTTTCTTTAAGAACGGAATGCCCGAAGGCAAAGTAAAAACCTACGACATTGAAGGCCGCCTGAGCGCAATAGAAAATTATAAAAACGGCATAAGAGAAGGCATAAGCAAAAGATTTATTTTTGTCCACGGTATATTAACGCAGGAAATTCTGCCTTATAAAAACGGGAAAATAAACGGAACAAGGCAGGTGCTGGGCTTAAACGGCAAAACAACCATAAACGAAGAATATAAAGACGATATGCGCGACGGCATGAAAGAAACTTTTTATCTAAACGGACATACCGAAAGCAAATGCACTTTTAAAAATAATATTTTAAACGGTCCCAGAACGTTTTTTTATGAAAACGGGCAGATAATTTATACCGAAAACCTTAAAAATGCCCTGCTTGACGGAAAAAGAACCGGGTTTTACCCCGACGGCACAATTTATCTTGAAGAAAATTACAAAGATAATGTCCTGAACGGAGAAAGAACGGTTTACGACCAGAAAGGACAAGTAAAAATAAAAGAATTTTATAAGGACGGCATCGCCCAAAAGCAATCCGCAAAATAACAGAGGATATTATGTTTTCCGAAATTTCCGTATTCGCTCCAGCAAAAGTAAATCTCTTTTTGGAAATTACCGGCAAACGCCCGGACGGATACCACAATTTGGCAACGCTTTTTGCAAAACTGGCAATAGGCGACGACATCAAAATAGCAGCTCAGGAAGCCGCCTCACCGCTTATAGAAGTTAAAGTTAAAGGACCTTTCGGCAAAAACCTTGCCTGCGACAAAACAAACCTTGTCTATAAAGCCGCAGACGCTTTTTTAAAGCATTTCGGCATAAAAGCGCACTGCTTTATAAAACTTGAGAAAAATATCCCGATGGGCGCAGGGCTCGGCGGCGGGTCTTCCGACGCGGCCGCAGTTCTGACAGGCTTATGTTCGCTGTTCGGCATAGAGCTGAATGCAAAAAGAATGAAAGATTTGGTAAAAATTGCCGCTTCCCTTGGCGCAGACGTGCCGTTTTTCCTATACGAAGACACATTTTTTAAGGGTGAAGGAATAGGCGATAAACTTACCCCCGTAAAGAACAATATAACCTCACCATATATCATAGTCGCCTTCCCGGGTGAACCCTCCCCCACCAAGGACGCGTACGCCAGATTGACGTTAAATGACAACGGGAAAATCTTGACAAATCTCTCCAGTCTTAATAAACTTATATGTGGTGTTGAAACGGGCAGTCCGCTTGAAGAATGGGGCATTCTTGCTTATAATAAGTTAGAGGACTGTGTTCTGCCGTATATGAAAAGCGTTGCCGAACTCAAAGAAGAAATGAAGAGGTTCGGCGCCGGTACCGTGCTAATGTCCGGTTCCGGTTCTTGTGTTTTCTGCTTAGTGCAAGACAAAAACACGGCAGAGGGAATCGTGAGAAAGATTAGTGCTGACAACAGGACTGTTTTTCTGACGCATTTTTGGAGGACTAAAATATGAAGATAACCGAAATTAGGATTCATCTGATGGGGGAAGAACGTCTTAAAGCATTTGCAAGCGTAACTTTTGACGACTCTTTTGTAGTAAGAAACATGAAGATTGTAGAGGGAACTAAAGGGGTTTTTCTCTGCATGCCTTCAAGAAAATTGCCTGACGGGTCTCACAAAGATATGGTGCACCCGATAAACCAGGAATTCAGGAAGTATTTGGAAGATAACATCCTCAAGGCTTACGAAGAGGAATTGGCAAAGAATCCGAGCGGCGTTTCAAAGCCTGCGGCTGCTTCTGCGGAAGAACCGGAAGTCAAAGAAGAATGCGCGGCAGAACCCAACGAAACTGCAGCCTGATACCAAATACGTTTTAGAAGATTTAGCACCGCTTTAATTTTTTCCGGGTGGTGTAACGGTAACACACCTCCCTTTGGAGGAGGTATTCTAGGTTCGAGTCCTAGCCCGGAAGTAGAAAATATATACAAATAACGGTTACTTTTTTAAGCAAACCGTTTTTTTATCGGAGAGAAAATGTTTACAACGCTGATGTCTAAGACTTTCCTTCTGCTTGCCGTATCTTTGGTAAGCGCTTATTTGGGAAGCATATGGGCAATTAAAAAGATAAAAGATTCGGTACTTGAAGGCAATCCTTCGCCGCGCGGATTCTGGGTTGCGCTGATAGCCGATATAGTTTCTTTTATTTTGCTGCTGTTCCTGAATAACGTTTTCCCCATAAACATAATACTGCTGTTGATTTTCACTTTAAGCAGCGGATATACACTGGGTATGTATACGCTTGCTTACGGCGACGTTGCGGAAAAAGCAATCGCTCTGACTGCGGCCACCACCCTTTTAACGGGCGTTTTGGCAACTTTCAGCGGAATAGATTTTACGTTTATCGGCAAACTGCTGATGATATCTCTTGTCGTATTTGTGATACTCAGCATAATTTTTATTTTCGTAAAAATCAAAGAAGGCACAAGCCGATTTATGGCGGCCTTCGGCACGCTGATATTTACGGGTTATCTGCTCTTTGATTTCAGCCGCCTTGCCAAACTTAAAACGGTTGCCGAAGCCAATAACTGGGGAAACGCTTTGAGCATGGCCATAAATATTTATTTGGATATAATCAACCTGCTTATGCAGCTTATGCAGCTGATGTCTGGCGGGTCACACCACAGTTAAAATTTAACGGTTAAAGACGAATCCCCCCGCTTTTAAGTTTAAAGCGGGGGGTTTATTTTGTAAAATTTAAAAATTATTTAATCTGCCGAAGAGAGCCGTTTTCTATACGGTAACATTTTGAAGCGTAATCCGCGGCGTGAACGTCGTGCGTAACCATCAAAACGGTAAGGCCGGAAGCGGCAAGTTTTGCAAAATCTTCAAACACCTGCACTTTGCGCGCTGCGTCAAGGTTGCCCGTGGGCTCGTCGGCGAGCAATAAAACAGGTTCGTTCATAAGCGCTCTGGCTATTGCGGTGCGTTGCTTTTCCCCTCCGCTTAAAGAAGGCGGCATTTTGCCTTCAAGCTCGGCAATACCCAGGTTTGCAAGCAGTTTTTTGGCGCGTTTTATATTTCCTTTTCCCCTTATCAAAGAGGGCATATTCACGTTTTCCAGCACCGTAAATTCAGGCAGAAGGCCGTCAAACTGGAATACGAAACCGAACTTATGAAGGCGCAGTTTGGCGCGTTTTGATTCGCTCAGATTCAATATGTTTTTACCTTCAAAAATTACCTCGCCCGAAGTAGCCTCGTCAAGCAAAGCGATAAGGTTTAAAAGCGTGCTCTTCCCGCTGCCGCTGGGGCCGACAAAAACCGTAAACTCGCCCTTTTGCGCGCTGAAGTTTAAATTATCCAAAACTTTAACGGCGCAGTCGCCTTCGTCGTAAACTTTGGTAAGATTTTTTATCTCAATAATATTATCCATATCTTATTGCGTCCACAGGATTGATTTTTGAAGCTTTATAAGCGGGATACAAAGCGGAAAGGAAGCACAATAAATAGCTGCCTGCAATAACGCTGAAAATATCCCAAAATTCAAGATATACAGGCACTTTTGTAAGGTAATAAATATCCCCCGGCAGCTGCACAATGTTAAACGTGCGTATAATCCAGCATAGCAGCAGCCCAAGAATAAGGCCCGCTATTATGCCTGCGCTGCCTATAAAAAGCCCTTCAAGCATAAAAATTCTTCTGATGCGCGAAGGCCCCGCGCCCATTGCGCGCATTATGCCGATATCGCGCAGCTTTTCCGTGCCGAAAAGTATCAAATTTGAAGTTATATTCAGAGAGGCCACCAAAATAATCAGAGAAAGGATTATAAACATTACGGATTTTTCAAGTTTCAAAGCTGCGTAAAGAGTGCTGTTGAGCTGCGCAAAAGTGCGGACGTTGAAATTGAAACCCGCTATGCTCTGAATCTGCCGCGCGGCTTTATCTGCGTCTTCCAAACGGTTTAATTTAACCGAAAGCCCGCTTACCGCGCCGCCCAGGCCCAAAAACTCGGAAGCGTCTTTGATATCGGTATAAACCATTGTATTATCAAATTCGTAATACCCTGTTTTTATAAGACCCGTAACTTTAAAACGTTTCATTTTAGGCAGACCGCCCGCAATGGTGCTGGGAGAAACCAAAACTACCTGGTCGCCGACGTCAACTGCCATATCTGAAGCAAGTTCGCTGCCCATAACAAGCGGGGCCGAACCGTCCGAACTTGTAAAAGAACCCTGCGTAACATTTGAAATTAAATCGCTTGTGCGCTTTTCCTGTTCAACGTCAAGACCGCGCAAAACAACGCCCTGCGATTGCCTGTCATAATTGACTATAGCCTGCCCCAACACGTCGGGAGAAGTTGCTTTTACGTATTTTATTTTTTCTATTTCTCTTTGCAGCGGCGCGCAGCGGTCGGCCGGAATATTGCCCAAAACCATAACGTGGGCCTGTGCGCCGATTACCTTCTTTTTTATATCGTTTTGAAATCCGCTCATTACGCCTAAAGTCGTTATCAAAGCGGCCACGCCGACGCACACGCCCATAATTCCTATTACGGTCGTTATCAGCGAAAACACGCCTTTGCTGCGGGACATAAGATATCTTACTGCGACAAAACTTTCAAATTTCATAATATTATTGTATAAAATATATGGTACTTTTTACTTTTAAAGACGGGGTTTATTAAAATGAAGACAAAAGGTTTTACTTTGCTTGAACTGTTGGTAGTTGTGCTTATAATAGCCATTTTAGCGTCAATAGGCGTGCCTTGGTATATGAGAGCATACAGAAGAAGTATCTCACAGGAAATGCTTGCCACTTCAAAAGCTTTTCAGGATTCAATAATCAGATACAAAAACGAAAAAGGCGTTATGCCGAGTAAATTTTCGGATTTGGACGTTACGAATGCGGACGCACAGCCCACTTCCGCCTTCCCTGAAGCACAGGACGCAATTAAAATAAAAAATTTCTATTATTATTTCTTCCCGACGCGCGAATCCGTATTTTCCTCTTACGGCGATCCGTCAAGCCAGGATTATTTCGGCTTCTATATAGAAAAAAATAATATTTATTGCTTCGGTCTTGCGTCATCTCAGAGCACGCAGGATTACTGCGAAACGACAATGGGCTTTGAACCTTACCAATCCTCCGGTCTTATAGCTTATTACAAAAAACCGTAAAGTAATTTTGACCGTTAAAAAAGCCGCCTTTTTAAAGGCGGCTTTTTTATTTCGTACAAATAATCTTTAAAGCAGTTTGCCGGCCAAATCGGCAAGGCTGCTGCGTTCGGTCTTTGTAAACGTAATATGTCCGTACGTTTTCTGGCCTTTAAATCTTTCCACCAGATAAGTCAGTCCGTTTGATTCTATATCCAGATACGGAGTATCTATCTGGTAAGGGTCGCCCGTAACAACGACTTTTGTGCCTTCGCCCGCGCGGGAAAGAATGGTCTTTATCTCATGCGGCGTAAGGTTCTGGGCATCGTCCACAATCATATACTGTTTGGGCAATGTGCGTCCGCGTATGTGCGTAACGGAGGCAACTTCCAGCTTTCCGCTGTTCATAAGATAGCGCACTTCTTCTTCGCTGTCTTCAGGGTTTTTCTTGTTTGCAAGAAAGCTTAAGTTATCTTGTATTGCGCCCATCCAGACTTCAAGTTTTTCTTCCATGCTGCCGGGTAAAAAGCCTATATCTCTGCCCACGGGGACAATCGGGCGGCAAACAAGCAGACGCGTAAATGTTTCGTCGTCAAAAGTTTTCTTTAAGCCTGCGGCAAGCGTAATCAAAGTTTTACCTGTTCCCGCAGTGCCGACAAGCGTAACAAGGTCCACGCTGTCGTCAAGCAAAAGCTCAAGGGCAAAACGCTGTTCCTTATTTAAAGGCTTAATGCCCCAAGCGACGGGTTCCTGTGAAGAAATAGGTTTTACCGTATCAGCCGCAGCATTAACGCGCCCGACGGCAGATTTTTTGCTTCCGTCATTGCTTTTGAAAATTACAAATTCGTTGGGGTAATATTCACCCGGCTTAACGGCAAGCTGTTTATTTTTATAAAATTCGTCAATCTCAGAAGGGTCAACTTCAACCTCTTTTGAGCCTACATAAAGCTCGTCATATTTAACCTTATCGGTTGTATAGTCCTGGGCTTCAACGCCGATAGCTTCGGCTTTCAGGCGAAGATTGGTATCTTTTGAAACTATAATCACGGGCTTTTTATTAGTCTTGTTTGATTCCTGCTTATGATAAAAATAAGCCGTGTTTAAGATATCGTTATCAGCCTTGCTGAAAATGAAATCTTTGGGAAGGATATTTTCTTTTGCAAATTCAATTTTGAGGATTCCGCCTTTGTCCAGTTTTACGCCTTGGGCAAGCTTTCCGCGTTCGCGGAACGTATCAAGGAGTCTTGAGACCATACGGGCATTTTTGCCTCTTTCGTCGGCGGCAGTTTTAAAGTTATCCAGTTCTTCAATAACAATTATAGGAATAATGACTTCGTTATCTTCAAAACTTTCTAAGGCATGAGGGTCGTGCAGCAAAACGTTCGTGTCCAGAATGTATATCTTTTTCATAACTCCTCCTTGTTTTGAACCTCACGCATATTGTAGCATTATTATAGATGAACAGATATCTCTGCATTCACGGGCATTTTTATCAGCCTCCTCGGGAAAATCCTTGGATAGAAGAAATTGAACCACAGGACAGCGCCTATCCTTTCCGCAACTGGAACGAGCGCGTTTCAGCCGAGTGTTACCACCCTAACGCTTTTGCGCGCATTATGAATAACGCTAAGCAGATAAAGGATATTGTCAGCAATTATTCCAAAATAAGCTTCAACTTCGGGCCGACCCTTCTTTCGTGGATGGAAAGATATGACAAAGAAACATATAATGCCGTTTTGGAAGCCGACAAAAAGAGCATGGATTACTTCGGCGGGCACGGCAGCGCCATTGCACAGGTCTATAACCATATTATAATGCCGCTTGCAAACTCCCGCGACAAAGAAACGCAGATAGTTTGGGGAATTGAAGATTTTAAATGCCGCTTCAAACGCGAACCAGAGGGTATGTGGCTGGCGGAAACGGCAGTTGACACCGAAACATTGGAACTTCTTGCAAAGAACAATATAAAATTTACCATTCTTGCCCCGACGCAGTGCGCCAGAACAAGAAAATTAAATACGCAAGCCTGGTGCGAAGAATCCCACGGCAAAGTTGACCCAAAAAAGCCTTACCTTTGCAAATTGCCTTCGGGCAAGAGCATAGTTTTATTTTTCTATGACGGACCGATTTCGCAAAGCATAGCTTTCGGAGACACATTAAGAAGCGGGGAACGTTTTGCCGCAAGGCTTCTTTCCGCCTTTGACACAAGAAAAGAAGAGCAGCTTGTGCATATTGCAACAGACGGAGAAACTTACGGTCATCATCAAAAATTTGCCGAAATGGCCCTTGCATATTGCATAAACTACGTTGAAAAGAACAAACTGGCGGTAATGACTGTTTACGGGCAATATCTGGAACTTTTCCCCCCTCAGTTTGAAGCTCAGATAGTAGAAAATACTTCCTGGAGCTGCGCGCACGGCGTGGAACGCTGGAGATCGGACTGCGGCTGCAAAATAAATACAAACCCCGCGTGGAACCAGCAATGGCGCGCTCCGCTGAGAAACGCAATAGATTTTGTGCGCGACAGCCTGCTTGTTACTTTTGAGACAAAAGGCAAAGAATATTTCAAAGACATTTGGGCTGCTCGCAACGCTTATATAAAGGTTATTTTGGACCGCTCGCTTGCCGCGCAGTTTATAAAAGATTACGGCACGGAAAAAGCGCAAAACGATAAGCCCGCCGCTTTCAAACTTATGGAAATGCAGCGTAACGCAATGCTTATGTACACAAGCTGCGGTTGGTTCTTTGACGAAATTTCCGGCATAGAAACAGTGCAGATTATGACTTACGCCAAACGCGCCATAGGTTACAACAAAGGCCTGACGGGCGAAAACCTTGAAAAGGCCTTCACCGATAAACTGGCCCTTGCGCCAAGCAACCTTGCGGAATATAAAGACGGCGCAACAGTCTATAAAGAATTGGTAAAGCCCGCTTCAATGGGGCTCAGAAAAGTGGCGATACATTATGCCGTTTCTTACCTTTTGGACGAAATATTATTTGAAGACCGCATCTATTTTTATAATATATCCGAGCAGAAAGTTGACGTTTCGCGCCAGGGTCAGGCAAAACTTGTAACGGGTTACGGAGTTTTTACTTCTCTGATAACTACAGAAGCCAGAAAAGTAAGCTTTGCCGTTTTGCATAACGGCGGCCCCGACATTACGGCAGGCGCGATATACGGACAGACCGATAATTTGGAGCATATAAAAGAAATTTTCTCTTTCGGGGAAACAGACCGCTGCAAAACGCTTATAAAAGGCTCTTTCGTTGACGTTCTGGATATAAACCAAATGCTGAAAGAAAAGCAGCGCCAGATTATAGCCAACGCCATAGAAAAAGCAAAAAAGAGAATCCGCGGCAGCTTTACGGATATCTTTGAGCGCGAGCGCAACGTTTTAAATTATATTCAGAGCATAGGCCAGCCTATGCCGAAACTGTTTTTGACATTGTCGGAATTTGTGCTTAACTTTGAACTGAAAGACGAACTTATGAAAGACCCGATAAATACGGTTAAAGTCGGCGAAATTATAAGCGAACTTGCAAGAACTTCGGCCAAAACCGACAATGAAGGGCTTGAAACAATACTTACCAAAAAACTTAATTCGCTGGTCAACAGTTTTGCCGCAGATCCTCTGGATCTTAACAAAATATCAAGACTGATAGAGTTCTTAAGCTTTTTGGAAATGTTCTCTCTGCCCGCAAACCTTTATCGCGCTCAAAATACGGTGTTTGAACGGGTCAGCAAAATGCAGGAAGCAAATAAGAAACACGAACTCGTTAAAATACTGTGTAAGAAGTTAAACTTAAACTTAGACTAAAGGACGGTTATATGTCAAATCCATCATTACCCAGACAAACGGGGAAGCGTCAAAGCCCTGAGGAAAGAATTAAAAATTTTGACGAAGTCGCCTCCGGCATGAGCAAAGAAGAAGCTATGCTTGAAGCAAGCCGCTGCTTAAACTGCAAAAATCCGCAATGCCAGGCCAACTGCCCGGTCAACGTAAGAATACCGCAGTTTATACAGCTTTTGCTTAAGGACGATTTAAAAGGGGCCGCTTCAAAAATAATGGAAACAAGCCTTTTACCGTCAATCTGCGGACGTGTTTGCCCGCAGGAAAACCACTGCGAAGGTCATTGCGTGCTTAAGGCCAAATTCGGCCCGGTTGCAATCGGCCTGCTTGAAAGATACACCGCAGACGCGGCGCGCAAGGCGGGGCTTTTAGTTCCCCCTCAACCCGCGGCGGAAACAGGCTTTAAAGTGGCGTGCATAGGTTCGGGGCCTTCGTCCCTTTCCTGCGCGGCCGAACTGAGAAGAGCGGGGCATAAAGTAACGGTATTTGAAGCCCTGCACGACTTTGGCGGAGTATTACGCTACGGCATACCTTCTTTCCGTTTGCCCAGACAGGTAATTTCAAACGAAATCCAAACCGTAAAAGATATGGGCGTTGACTTTCAGGAAGACGTCCTGATCGGCGCGGCTTTGAGCATAGAAGAATTGCTGCAAAAGTTTGACGCCGTATATATCGGAAGCGGTGCAGGCCTGCCCACGATGGCTGGCGTCCCCGGGGAAAACTCCGTCGGCGTTTACAGCGCAAACGAATTTTTGACCAGAATCAACCTGATGCAGGCTTATAAATTCCCTGCGGTTGATACGCCTATCAAGATAGGCAAACACGTAATCGTAATGGGCGGCGGCAACAGCGCCATGGACGCGGCAAGAAGCGCAAAGCGCCTCGGGCCCGAAAGCGTAACCGTAGTTTACAGAAGAAGCCGCGCAGAAATGCCGGCCCGTAAAGAAGAAGCCGAAAACGCCGAAGAAGAAGGCGTCAAATTTTCTTTCCTTACGATTCAAAAAGAAATCCTTGCCGACGAAAAGGGCCACGTTACGGGCCTTAAATGTCTGCGCGCGGAGTTGGGTGAACCCGACGCCAAAGGAAGAAGAAGACCGATACCCGTTGAAGGTTCGGACTTTGTAATACCCGCAGATACGATAGTAGTTGCAATCGGTCAGAAACCGAACCCGATACTGCCCAGAAAAACGCCTGCTCTAAAAATGACAGAACGCGGAACGGTGCAGCTTAACGAAGACGGAACAACTTCAATCCCCGGCGTATATGCAGGCGGAGACATCGCACGCGGCGGCGCAACGGTTTTGCTGGCAATGAAAGACGGCATAACCGCAGCGGGACATATCAACCAATATCTTAAAAATAAAACACCTAAGGGGAATAAATAAATGCAGAGAAATACAATAGTTAACAAGAAAGAAATTTCCTCAGTAATAAGCGAATTTGAAATTTACGAACCGCTTATCGCGGCAAAAGCGCTGGCAGGACAATTTGTAATTTTGCGCGGAACCCCCACGGGCGAAAGAGTGCCCGTAACAATTGTGGATTGGAACAGAGAAACAGGAACAATCACCATAATTGTGCAGGCAATAGGAAAATCAACGGCAACTTTTAACAGCCTGAATAAAGGTGACAAGTTTTTGAATGTCGCGGGCCCGCTTGGCACGCCGATTGAAATCAAAAAGTACGGCACGGTGGCAGTTGTAGGCGGCGGCGTTGGCATAGCAGAAATTTACCCGATTGCAAAAGCTTTCAAAGCCGCGGGAAACAAAATAATTTCAATACTCGGCGCAAGAACAAAAGGCCTGCTGATTCTGGAAGATGAAATGAAAGGCATTTCAGATAAAACCGTTGTGGCGACCGATGACGGCTCTTACGGGCAGAAAGGTATGGTAACCGACGCGTTGAAAGGGCTTGTTGAGGGCGGAGAAAAAATTGACGCAGGCTTTATTATCGGCCCTATCCCGATGATGAAGTTCACGGCAAAGCTTATGGTTACTCTCAGGATAAAACCCTTTGCCAGCCTGAACCCGATTATGCTTGACGGCACGGGAATGTGCGGATGCTGCCGCGTTGTTGTAAACGGCGAAACGAAATTTGCCTGCGTGGACGGCCCGATGTTTGAAGCTTCAAATATAGACTTTGATAACCTGATGAGAAGAACATCGGAATATAAAGATAAAGAAACTTCCTGCCTTCCGCAGGACCATAAATGTAAAGTAGGTCTGCATTAAGCTTTAAAAGCAAAAAGCCCTCTTAAAAAAGAGGGCTTTTTTTATGTCTGTAAAACTGTTTTTATTTGCCGGTAAAAACGCAATAGTTAAAAGTATAGTCCTGATGAACTTTATTTAAGTTAAATTTTAAAAGCGCGTCTTCCGTCTTTACAAAACAATCCGGCACATAAACAATAGTATCTTTATCTTTTATAAAGCCTTTATATTTTGCTTCGTCGGCAAGCAAGTTATATATTTTAACATCTTGCTTAAAATAATTTTTAAAGTAAAAATCATAAATATCAGGCAAAAGCTTTTGGCTGTAGGGATAAAGCGTGGCAAGTAAAACAGTTTTACCATTATAGTTATCCATATAATACTGCGCGAAATGCTTTGGAGGGAAAGGGTTATTATAAAACTTAGCCGTAAACTTTAGAGAGCTTTGCGCGCACAAAAGCAAAAATATAAACCACAAAATATAGGCGGCAAAGCCGCTTTTAAAAGCTTTATTTATAAGCGCGGCGCAAAATAGAAACGCCAAAGGCGTAAATACCAAAAAGTACCTTGCCTGCATAATGTTAATTTTAAAAGATAAAACCAGCAGCCCTAAAACAGCCGGCAAATAAACCGCCAATGGCAAAAGCGCGATTAAAACTTCAGCTTTATCCTTCTCTTTTTTAAGCTGCCAAAGGCCGGCTGTAAGCAAAAGAGCAAGCGCGCAAAGCGCGTAGTCAGAGCCGTAAATAATATTAAAAAATCTGTAAGGCCGTACCAAAGCGGGTCTTTTTCGGACCACCAATTGCCGTCAAACACGCCCGCCTGCTTAAGCGCGGCGTAATTTGGCACAAGCCACAACATCAAAAGCGCGGTAATAATAAAAAGACCACAAACAAAAATCTTTACATCTCTTTTAAGCGCAAAAGCGTATATTATCAAGGCCGCGCTTGTGCAAACAAAAAACACCGCGCCAAAATAATGCGCAAAACAAAGCAGTAAACCGCAAATAAAAAACACGGTTTTATCTTTAAGTCTTAAGTCCCGCTTAAGGCATAAAGCATAAGCCATATTAAGCGCGGCGCAAATAAAAACCGTGCCTAAAAACACACTAAAGCCGTATGTTCTGGCTTCTGTCAGTATAAAGATTAAAGAGGGAGATAAAAAGAAAAAGGAAATAAATATAAGCCTTACTTTTTGCCCCGCCGCCTTAGGCAGGTAAAACCAAACCGCGCCCGCGCTTAAAAACCAAAAAATAAAACTAGGCAGACGGAACCACAGCGCGCTGTTTATAAAATATCCCAAATGATTATAAAGATATAAAAGCGAAAGATATAAAGGCGGCGTAACGTCTTTTATATAAAAATCTTTAAATAAAGACAGGTAAGAGGTATGCGGGTTGGAAACTAAAATACTAAAAATTTCATCTTCTATCAAACCTGTCGTAAAAAGCAGCAGCAGACAGCTGATAAAACCGCAGCATATAACGGCAAAGCAGGAAAGCTTAAAAAGCCTTTCCAAAGAGTCTTGTTTGTTAAGGGCGGGTTTATTGTGCATTACAAAAGCTCCAACAAGGCAAATAGCGCGGCTGCTTTAAGCGGCCAAACTGCGGCTTATAAAGAAAGTTTTTGTATGGCAAAAGTTAAATCGTCCATGTCAAAAGGCTTATACAAAATATCGTCCGCGCCCAAGCGCATAATTTCTTTATTCAAACTTTCGCGGTTCATTGCCGTGATTACAAGAACTTTTATTGAAGAGTATTTTTCTTTAAGAATTTTCAATATATCCGTTCCGCTTTCCTCGGGGAAGAACATATCCAAAAGAATCAAATCGGGAAGCACGCCTGAATTTAAAAATTCAAAAAGCTGTTTTGAACCGTCGGCAGTGCCTGAAACCTCATAACCTGCGCTGTCCAAAGCGTTTTGTATGGTGGTCCTTAAGACCGCGGAATCGTCAACAACTATAATCTTTTTCATATTTTCAATGCGGAGAAAAGCTTCTGGCCGAAATCCAAAAATGCTTCCGTTTGTTTCTTTTCCGCAGTTTCGCTGTAAAGCCTCAAAACGGGCTCCGTGCCCGAAGGCCGCACAAGCAGCCAATCGTCATTATCCAAAATAACTTTAAGCCCGTCAAAGGTCAAAATTTCTTTAACGTTATGTCCGTTAATCTTTTTGGGCAGCTTTCTTTTAAGTTTTTCAGCCATTGAGGTTCTGTCCAAAGTTTTTGCAAGAGGTATATCTCTTCTTTCGTAAACGCTTGCGCCGTATTCTTTTTCAACTTCTTTTACAAGTTCACCAAGCGTCATTTTGCGCACGGCCATAATATTCAAAACAGACATCAGCAAAAGCATACCGTCGCGCTCGGGCATTGTTCCTTTCCAGCAATATCCGCCCGATTCTTCCGCGCCGAAAGCGATATCTTCCAGCGGGTTGCGTTCGGCTATATATTTAAAGCCGACGGGGACTTCTTCAAAATCCAAATTGGCCGAGCGCGCAATTCTCTTGTTAAGATATCCCATAGAAATGCACTGCAAAACGCGGCCCGTAACTTTTTTATACTTCACGATATAATTAAGCATCACGGCAGAAACCATGCAAGGCGAAAGGTATTTGCCCTTTTCGTCAACAAGCGCGGTTCTGTCGCCGTCGCCGTCAAAAGCCACGCCTAAAATACATTTATTTTTAACTACAGTCTTTTTAAGTTCGGAAAGGTTTGCCTCTTTCGGTTCGGGGTTGACTCCGCCGAAAGCCGGGTCGTGATTTTCGTTAATGGCAATAACTCTTTTAGCGGAAAGAAGTTCTTCAACATATCCCGCGCTGCTGCCGTGCATATAATCAACGGCGACTTTGCCTTTAAGCGCAAGAATCTTTTTCAAATTAACTTTTGAAGTTATATATTTAAAATAAATTTTCTCAAGGCCGTCGGTAGGCTCAACATTATGGCCCGCAATGTACAAAACGGGTTTTTGGTCAAGCATTTCTTCAATTTCTTTTGTAAGCCTTGTGGGTATTGAAGCGCCGTCAATTTTAATTTTGATACCGTTATACTGCGGCGCGTTGTGGCTGGCCGTAACCATAATGCCCAACCAGAACTTTGTTGCGGTAAGGCAGCTTAAAGCAGGCGTGGTAACGGGTTTTTTCAAAAGGGTAACGTCAATTTTATTAAGTTTCAAAATGCTTGCGATATCGGCGGCAAATTTATCGGATAAAAATCTTCTGTCGTATCCCACCGCTACCAAATTAGTTTTTGAATCAAGGTTGGAAGGCGTATTAACGTTTATGAAATCGGCCAAAGCTTGCGCCATGCGGCGCACGTTGTCAAAGGTAAAATCCCAGGCTATAATGCCGCGCCATCCGTCGGTACCAAATTTTATATCTGCCATACAATCTCCGTAATATCAAAAGTGGAGGCGGCGGGATTCGCACCCGCGTCCAAACATCCATACAGCACGGTTACTACAGGTTTAGCTTCGGAATTTTAGTAAAGTTTATCGCCCGAAGCAGCTTAAACTTTACTTGTTTAATTTGTCTTAAGCGCGGTTAGGCTAAACGAACCTTCCGCGCAGCAAACGGCTATTTGACCGTTATTCTTTGTGCGCCGTTAATACAAAGATAACGGGGTTTAGGCTGTTGCCCAAACGTTGTTGTTGTAGTTGTTGCCAACTAGTTTTTTGGCCCTATTTTAACCGGCCTGGCCAACCGGTACCTGCAACCGAACCTCAGAGATATCTGTCGAAACTTGTCGCCCCCGAAGTCCGCACTTACATCAAAACCGTACATTGAGCATAGCAAATTTAATCTGCCGCGCGCAACATACCTTTTTTATCTTTTTTCTGCTTAATCAAAGATGCTATAACCGCAACCGCCAAAACCGCGACTATCGTCAGCAGAGAAGCCCATGTCGGTATGCGGTAAAAGTGGGAAATAAGCATTTTTACGCCGACAAAAGCCAAAATTACGGCTATGCCGTATTTAAGATATTCAAATTTGCCCGCCATGCCCGAAAGCAGGAAATAAAGCGAGCGCAGGCCGATAATTGCAAAAATGTTTGAGGTATAAACCACAAACGTATCCTGCGTTATAGATAAAACCGCGGGTATGGAATCAACAGCAAAAATCAAATCCGAAATTTCAATAATAACAAGCGTTGACAAAAGTGTTGTCGCGTATATTTTGCCGTTCTCTTTTATAAAGAACTTTTTGCCGCGGTATTCCGCATTAAAAGGCATAATTTTTTTGAAAATTTTCAAAACGGGCATTTTGCCGGGGTCAAAGCCCGCGTCATCTTTGGCAAAAAACATCTTTACGGACGTATAAACAAGCAACAGCCCGAAGACGTATATCATAAACTCAAAAGTAGTTATAAGCTGTATGCCGACAAAGATAAAAATAAACCTCATTATTACCGCGCCCAGAATACCCCAAAGCAAAACCTCGGGCTGGTACTCCGGAGCAATGGCAAAATAAGAGAATATCATCATGAACACGAACATATTATCAACGGAAAGCGAATATTCTATTATGTACCCCGTAAAATATTCCAAAGCCTGAACGTGCCCCAAAGAAAGCCAAATCGCCCCGCCAAAAAGCGCGGCAAGAGAAACCCAAGCCGCAACCATAAGCGAAGCTTCTTTAATTGTAACGTTGCCTTTTTGCTTTGTAACGACAAAAAGGTCTGTAAACAACGCAACGATGACTATAAACCAAAAGGTAAGCCACATCACTAAATGTATATGGTGCATATTAAAATTATATAAAATAGCCGCTTCGTTAGACAATCTGACATCTGAAAAGAAAAATGAGCCCTGTATTTATTATTTACCTCCAAAAATGGTAGTATTTTATATTATGAAGAAGATATTGAATTTACAGTGCGTCAACTGCGGCAAAGAATACAAAACCAGAGATGCGGAATATGTTTGCAGCTCATGCGGCGGTAATCTGGAAATTAACTTTGACTACAAACTTATAAAAAAACGTTTTGACTACGACGTGCTGGAACACAATAATTCTTATAATATGTGGCGCTATATGGATCTTTTACCAATAGATAACCACGAAGAAATACCCCCTGTCCAGGTCGGTTGGACACCGCTTTATAAAGCAGACGCTCTTGCAGAAGAACTGGGGATATCAAAACTTTTTATAAAAGACGAGGGGCGCAACCCTTCGGGTTCAATTAAAGACCGCGGCAGCGCGGTTGTTGTGGCAAGAGCTTTGGAAACGGGTGCGGAAGTTATAACGGACGCCTCAAGCGGAAATGCAAGCGATTCTTTGGCGTGTCTGACGTCAAACCTTAAGATAAGAACCGTAATCTTCGTACCCAAAAATACGCCCGAAGCAAAACTTGTCCAGCTTTATATTTACGGCGCGCACGTAATCCGCATAGACGGAACTTACGACGACGCTTACGAACTCTGCAAAGAAGCGACGGAAAAATACCACTGGTATAACCGCGCGGCAGGCTTCAACCCTTACGCAAGAGAAGGCAAAAAAACCTGCGCTTTTGAAATATGCGAACAGCTGCATTGGGAAGCGCCAGATAAAGTTATAGTAGCTGCAGGCGACGGAACAATAGTCAGCGGAATGTGGAAAGGTTTTACCGATTTTAACAAACTGGGGATAATTGAAAAGATGCCCCAAATTATAGCAGTGCAGGCAGAAGGCAGCGCGGCGCTTAAAAACGCCTGGGAAAATAACGGAGAGATAGTTCCCGTTGAAGCAAAAACGATTGCGGACAGCATATCGGTAAACTTCCCTCGCGACGCATATCTGGCTCTTCAGGCTCTGCACGAATCGCACGGAATGGCAATAACCGTTACCGACGACGAAATACTTGCCGCAATACCGGAACTCGCAAGGGGTTCAAGCATATTTGCAGAACCCGGAGGGGCGGCCACATACGCAGGTCTTAAGAAACTCGTGGCGCAGGGACTTATAAATAAAGACGAATCTGTGGCTATCATAGTAGGCGGCAACGGACTTAAAGACATAGACGGAGCGGCAAAATCCATAAAAATATCATCTGCTCTTGTCAAACCGTCTCTGGAAGAAGTCCTTAAGTTAGGAATAACCGACAACAAATAAAAGGGGATTGCTATGGAAAATAATAATTTTTCCTCTACAACGGTAATCAAAATAGACCACGACTCCGTAAAAGAAGCTCAGTATGATTTACCGCAGTCTTACGGCAAAACGGAATCTTTCCTTTTGCCCAAAGATCCGGCCTGGATGTTTCTTTTCTGGGACATTATAAAAGACACCTACGAATTCATAAAAAGCGAACACGGGCAGGACATATTCGGCAAATCTAAAAGCGTAATACGCGTTTACGATGTAACCGAAGTTTCCGACTTCAACGGAACGAACGCCAAATCTTTCTTTGACATTCCGGTGGTATTTGACGCAGGCAGCTGGTATATACACGCGCCGGAAAGCGGCAGAAGATATATCTGCGACCTGGGCATCATAACCCCGGACAATCAATTTATACTGCTTTCACGCAGCAACTCCACGGCTCTGCCGCCGGGCAAAATGTCCGACGTCATAGACGAAAAATGGATGATGGTTGAAGGCGAATATCAAAAGCTGGTCAAAATGTCGGGTGCGGAGATGTTCGGCTCCGGCTCCAGCTCAAAATTGCAGCACTTCCTCAGCCAGAAATGGAAAATGTTTGAATTTGAAACAAGCAATATGCCTTCTTCTCACGTGTCTTCGTGGATGTCATCTCACGTTATGCCGCAGGAGCAGCTTGCCGCAGAAGACGAAGATATTTGGCTCAGAGCAGACTGCGAACTTGTCGTTTACGGTCAGGCCAGCAAAAACGCAAAAGTTACAATCGGCGGCAAACCGGTTCAGCTTAACGGCGACGGCAGTTTCTCTTTCCGCTGCTCTTTGCAAGACGGGCAGGTAGTAATACCCATAAAAGCACAGCACTATAAGAAAGAAGAAAAACAAAGAGCCATAACAATCAAAGCCCAGAGAGAAAAGGAGGCTTAGGAATATGCCCGAAAAAGGATACTTGTCTTTAGTTCTTCATGCTCATCTGCCGTTTATAAGACACCCGGAGTACCCCGATTTCCTTGAAGAAGATTGGTTCTATGAAGCAATGGTGGAAACTTATCTTCCCCTTCTGGACGTTTTTGAAAAACTTATTGCCCAGGGTGTTGACTTCAGAATTACGATGTCGCTGACTCCGCCGCTTTGTGCGATGATGTCCGACGAACTTTTAACCAACCGTTTCCGTCGCTATCTTAATCAGAGGATAGAACTTTCGGAAAAGGAACTTACGCGCACAAATAACACCGAATTTTACGCGGCAGCGCAGATGTACAACCGCAAATTCAAAAGATACAAAGAACTTTTTGAAGATTATTATAAAGGAAAAATTTTAAACGGTTTTAAGAAATTTCAGGACCTCGGAAAACTTGAAATTATAACCTGCTGCGCAACACACGGTTATCTGCCGCTTCAGGTTCACAAAGAAAGCGTAAGAGCGCAGATAAAAATTGCGGTTGAAGATTACAAACGCCTTTTTGACCGAAGCCCGCGCGGGATATGGCTTTCGGAATGCGCCTATAACCCCGGTGACGATATATTTTTAAAAGAGCAGGGAATCAGATTTTTCTTTATGGAATCGCACGGCATAATGCACGCGACTCCGCGCCCAAAATACGGCATTTACGCCCCCGTCTACACGCCAAACGGCGTTGCGGCCTTCGGGCGCGATATGGAATCAGCCCAGCAGGTCTGGAGTGCGCAAACCGGTTACCCGGGCGACCCCAGCTACAGGGAATTCTACCGCGACCTGGGTTACGATTTGGATTACGATTATATTAAGCCTTACCTTCATTCTGACGGCATAAGACGCAACATCGGCTTAAAATACCACAAAATAACGGGTAAAGTTTCACTTAACGGCAAACAACCTTATAACCCCGAAGCAGCAAGAGATACAGCGGCCATGCATGCAGGTAACTTTATGTTCAACCGCCAGAAACAGCTTGAGCATCTCTCTTCGGTCATAACGGACAGAAAGCCGCTTGTCGTTTCTATGTATGACGCAGAACTTTACGGACACTGGTGGTACGAAGGCATAGACTTTTTGGAATTTTTATTCAAAAAGATTTATTACGACCAGAAAGATATCAAACTTATAACGCCGATGGAATACCTTGAGGCCAACCCCACCAACCAGATAGTGGAACCTTCAATGTCCTCCTGGGGCGATAAAGGCTATAACGACGTGTGGCTTAACAGCGGCAACGATTGGATTTACAGACATCTGATTAAAGCCGCAGAACGTATGGTTGAACTGGCAAATCGTTTTCCCAACGCCGACGGAGTGCTTAAGCGCGCTCTAAACCAGGCGGCAAGAGAACTTGTTCTTATGCAGTCTTCAGACTGGGCATTTTTGATGACAGTGGGAACCGCAAAAGAATATTCCACCATGCGCACAAAAGAACACGTAAAACGCTTTATAGCGATATACGAAATGATTACAGGCAACCGCATAAACGAAAGCTATATCTGGGAACTTGAGCAGAAAGACAATATTTTCCCCGCTATAGATTACAACGTTTATTCAACAAAAGGTTTGCAGGAAGCTTTAAGCAAATAGTTAAAATCCCCGCCCGATAACGGCGGGGATTTTTATGTCTAAAAAACTATAATATATTTATGCCCGATATAAAATGTATTCCAAACGTCGGCGCGGCGCGCGCAAAAATGTTTGCCCAGCTGGATATAGAAAGCGTGAGCGATTTGCTGCATTATTATCCGCGCACGTATGAAGACAGACGCCCCGACGCCCCGCTTTCAGATTTCAAACGCACGGAAGACGTCTGCATTATCGGCAGAGTTATAGATGCAAGGCTTATAGAAGCCAGAGCGGTACAAATTTTTAAAGCGGTCCTTCAAACTCCGCAAAAACAAATTTACGAAGCCGCCTGGTTCAAAAGAAGAGTGCGCGGCTATGACGCTTTTGCACAAATAAAAAAAGATTTCAAACCCGGCGCGGAATTGTGGATAATAGGCAGACGCGACGATAAAAATTCCTTCCTTTCAAACAAAATTACGGCCGAAGAATATTACCCGCTTAACGCAGAAGAAGCAAAAATTCACACGGACGGACTGATACCGATATACGGTCTTACAAAAGGTTTAACAAACAAATTTTTCCGCGCGGCAGTTGCGACGGCTTTGCCTTATATTACCGAAGAAACGGAAATATTGCCGCAAAATCTTTTGCAAAAAAGACATCTGTTAAGCGTCAAACAGGCTTTGCACGCGATTCATTTCCCTTCCAACATTGCGGAATTGCAGGCCGCGCGGCGCAGAATGATTTACGAAGAATTTTTGCTTATGACGCTTGCATGGAACATAAAACAAAATTACGAGAAGACCGAGGTCAAAAGCCATTCTTACGAGATAAAAAGAACTCTTTTAACGCCTTTCAAAAATAATCTGGGCTATTCTTTTACAAAAGCGCAGGTTAAAGTAATAAACGAAATATTTGCCGATATGCAAAACAAAAAACCGATGACACGCCTGCTGCAGGGCGACGTGGGATCTGGCAAAACCGTCGTAGCCTTAAGCGCAATTTTGCTTGCGGCCGAAAACGGATATCAAACGGCATTTATGGCCCCTACGGAAATTTTGGCGACACAGCATTACCTTACAGTTAACCGTTATCTTAAAGGCTTAAACGTAAAAACTGCTCTGCTGACTTCAAAAATAACCGCCGCGGCAAAAAAGAAAATCCTTCAAAATCTGGCTGAAGGCAAAACCGATATTATAATCGGCACGCACGCACTGATAGAAGACAATGTGCAATTTAAAAATCTCAAACTGATAGTGATAGACGAGCAGCACCGCTTCGGCGTAAAGCAACGCGCGGCCCTGCGCGCAAAAGCCGCAAATATAGATATGCTTTCAATGACCGCCACGCCAATACCGCGGACGTTTGCAATGGCCTTTTACGGCGATTTGGACGTTTCAACGATAGATGAGCTGCCTCCGGGCAGAAAACCCGTCAAAACGCAGCATCTTTCACAAGGAGAGGCTTTGGATATCCTCCGCCAAGAGGTTCAAAAAGGGCGTCAGGCTTATGTTGTCTATCCTCTGATAGACGAAAGCGATAAGCTTGCCCTGAAGGCGGCAACGCAGGAATATGAAAATTTAAAAAAGCTGCTTCCGCAATTAAAACTTGCAATGATACACGGGCAAATGAAGAGCGCTGAAAAGCAAAAAATTATGGAAGATTTCCTTGCGCGCAAAACAGACGTTCTTGTCGCCACGCCAGTAATAGAAGTGGGTATAGACGTTAAAAACGCAACCGTTATGATAATTCAGAACGCCGAACGCTTCGGCCTTGCAAGCCTGCACCAGCTGCGCGGACGCGTCGGACGCGGAAGCGACGAATCTTTCTGCATTCTTGTCAGCCAAAACGGCGGCAGCATAGCCAGAGAAAGAATAAACACAATATGCCAAACCTCAGACGGATTTAAAATCGGCGAAAAGGACCTTGAGCTGAGAGGCCCGGGCGAAATATTGGGTACCAGACAAAGCGGAGATTTTGATTTTAAGACGGGCGACATCATTAAAGATAAAGAAGTTTTGCAATGGGCGGCCGAAGACAGAGCCGAAATAATAAAAGAAGATCCGCGTCTTAAAAACCCCGTCAACGGAGCTTTAAAACAGCGTATAACCGAACTTTATAAAAAATCGTGGAATCTTATAGATTTGGGATAGCAGAAAAGATTTAAAAGAAACAAAACAACCCCCGCGTTAAACTTCAGCGCCGGGGGTTATGTTTTTTAAAAATTATTTGGCGGACTTTGCTGCTTTATTTACAGCTTTAGCCAAGCGTGATTTCTTTCTGGCTGCGGCTTTCCAATGAATAACGCCTTTCTTGGAAGCTTTGTCCAGAGCGGAAGAGGCCTTTGCCAAAGTTTCGGCAGATTTCTTTGAAATAACTTCTTTTGCTGCCGTGCGAAGATTCTTTTTCAAACCTTTGTTTCTGGAAGTTCTTCTTTCTGCCTGGCGCTGAGCCTTGATTGCGCTTGTATGACGTCCTGTTTTTAATTTTGCCATTTTTACATTACCTCTTAAATATGTAGATATATTTTATCTTTTTGCGCCGTTTTATGCAATAATATTTTACTTTTTACGTCATAAAACAAAACGATGTTATTTATATAAAGCCTTAATTTGTTTACGTATATTTTTCCATTTATCTTTTTCCATTTTAGCCGCGCTTTGCGTCTGTTTGTTTAACAAATAAGCCTGTTCGCGCAAAACTTTCAGATAATTTTCAAATCTGGATTCGTCCAAAATTCCGTCTTCTATGGCTTTTCTTACGGCGCAGCCCGGCTCGCCGGAATGCGTACAATCTGCGAACTTACAATCGGCCGCTATTGCTTCTATATCCTCAAAAGTTTTCTCTATACCTTCAGCGGCGTCCCAAAGCTGTAATTCTCTTATACCCGGGGTATCAATTATAAGCCCGCCGCCCGGCAAAATTATCATCTGTTTGTGCGTAGTTGTATGACGGCCCTTGTCCATATCGCTGCGCAGACTGCCCACTTTCATTATATTTTCTTTTGCCAAGTTATTGATAAGTGAAGATTTCCCGGCACCGGAAGACCCCACAAGAACAACCGTTTTATTCCCCTCAAAATATTTATTCAAAACGTCTATACCGTCCAAAGAAATATTGCTGAGTGAGCAAACGTCAACACCAAATGCTATATCACGGACCATGGCAATTTTATCGGCGACGTCCGTACACAAATCGGATTTGGTAAGCAATACCACAGGCATTGCGCCGCTTTGCCAAACCATAGACAGATACCTTTCTATCCTTCTGAGATTAAAATCATAATTAAGCGCGCATACTATAAATGCAAAATCAACGTTTGCGGCTATTACCTGTTCTTTAGTTTCGTTACCGGCAACTTTTCTTGAAAATTTACTTTTTCTGGGAAGAATTTTTTTAATCAATGCTTTTTGCCCGCCGTCATATGGCTCAAAAAGTACCCAATCACCCACCGCCGGAAAATCTTCCTGCGTTTGGCAGTCATTGCGGAATTTGCCCGACACAGACGCGCTTATTTCGCCTGCGTTGCAAAAAAGTTTATACGCTTCTTTATATTGTGCGCATATCCTGCCGATTTTATCTTCGGCATACAATGTCTCGCTATTGGCAAAAAAAGAATCAAAACCTAAATCTTTTAATATCATAAAATTTACCGGCCGCAATTTTTATAATGGCAGCTTCGGTTTACAGTTTAGCAAAATTTTTATTTTTAAAATGAGAAGACGATAAAAAAGCGCCCCAGACAGGAATTGAACCTGCAACCTTATCCTTAGGACGGATCTGCTCTTCCAGTTGAGCTACCGGGGCACAAAAAACTTAAAAATTATATAAAAATTATACAAATTTTATTTATCGGTCTGCATTAACTATAAAGTCGCCAGAATTTTTACGGGCGCTTTAACTTTTTCTCTGCCGTTAAGAAAACCAAGTTCGCACACAAACGCGCAGCAGTGAACCGAAGCCCCGAGCTTCTGCACAAGTTCTATTGCAGCGTTCATCGTGCCGCCAGTGGCAAGCAAATCGTCAATAATTACGACTTTATCGTTTGAGTTCAGAGCGTCGCTGTGTATCTGCAAAGTATCGGTGCCGTATTCCAAAGCAAAAGAAGCCGAAATTGTTTTGTAAGGCAATTTGCCTTTTTTGCGCACCAGAACAAGGCCTATGCCCATTTCGTGGGCCAGGGCGGAGCCGAAAATAAATCCGCGCGATTCTATGCCGACTATTTTTGTTATGCCTTTGCCTTTAAACTCATCGGCAAAATTTTTAATTACGGTATTAAACGCTTCGGCATTGCTTAAAAGCGGGGTTATATCTTTAAAAATAATTCCTTTTTTGGGGAAATCGGGTATATCGCGTAAATTGTTTAATATTTCCTGTTCTGCGGTCATTTTCTTTTATCCTTTTTGGCCTGTTTTTTAAAAGTTTTCTTTTTTAACGATGGCTGTTTTTTGCGCGCGGTTTTTTTGTTATTTTTTTTACTTTTATTTTTTATTGCCGCGACGGTAAATTCCGCCATTTTATCTTTGCCTACGGTGTCGCCCAGAATATCTGTTTTGTTTTTCAGGCGCATTCCCGTATGCAATTCTTTAGTGGTAAAATCTTTATCCTGCTTTTCAAGAAGTCCCAGTTCCTGCGCTTTTTTGCGCACCACGCGCACGGCGCGCTCTTCAATCTGGCGCACGCGTTCGCGAGATATGCCGAGTTTCTGCGAAACTTCGGCAAGGGTAAGCGCGTTTTCGCTGTTTATGCCGTAACGCATAATCAAAATTTCTTTATCTCTTGCGGGTATTTCGTCAAGTATTCCCAGCAAATCAGTATTTGAAACTTCATTTGTAACTAAATCGTCGGGATTGCCTTTACCCGAATCGGTAATGGTATCTTCAAGGGTAATTTCTTCGTCATCATCGCTTGAAGAAGAAAGCGAATCAATGCTGTATGCCGCGTTTAAAGTATCCAAAATTGAGCGCACCTGCCGCGCGGAAATATTCATTTTATCCGCCATTTCTTTAAGCGAAGGTTCGTGCCCGAGTTTTGTTTTAAGTTCTTCCCAATTTTTTGTCCACGAACGCAGATTGTCCCACGCGTGGGAAGGAATTTTGATAGTGCCGCATTGTTCTTCAACCGCGCGGCGGATATATTGTTCTATCCAGTGTATTGCGTAAGTGGAAAAGCGGTATCCCCTTGACGGGTCAAATTTGTCTATGGCCTGCAAAAGGCCCAAATTGCCCTCTTCTATCAGGTCCATCAACTCAATGCCGTAGCGTCTGAATCTTTTTGCGGTAGGCACGACAAGGCGCAAGTGCATCTGCACAAGGCGCTGCTTGGCTTCTTTATCGCCTTTTTTGGCTTTTTTCCACAAAGAAGATTCCTCGCTCCTGTCTATTTGTTTGACAAGTTCGCCTATGTCTTTAAAATATTCGTTAACGGCATCTACCGTATTTTCTTCCATATTATTATGATACTACATATTTTAACGGCTCATCAAACAAAAACCCCCGCGTTAACGGGGGTTTTATGCTTAAACATTTATATTTTAAAGCGGTATATTGCCGCCGGGGTTATTCTTTGAAGGATCGCGTTTGTTCTTAAGTATTCTTATGGCCCTTATTATGCGTTGGCGCGCAAGGGAAGGCTCTATAATTTCGTCTATAGAACCGGTGGAAGCCGTCTGATACGGAGATGCGAATTTCTGCGAATACTCCGCCGTCATCTTTTCCTTCATTTCTTCCACTTTTTCTTTAGGAGCGGCTTTAAGGTCTTTGGAATAAAGAATTTCCACCGCGCCGCGCGGGCCCATAACCGCAATTTCGGCCGACGGAAGAGCAAAGTTAAAATCTCCGCCCAAATGCTTTGAGCTCATGGCGATATAAGCGCCGCCGTAAGCTTTGCGCAAAACCAAAGTTACCTTTGGCACGCTTGCTTCGGCATAGGCGTAAAGCAGCTTTGCGCCGTGTCTGATTATGCCGCCGTGTTCCTGCTCAACTCCGGGCAGATAACCGCCGATGTCCACAAGCGTAAGTATGGGAATATTAAAATTATTCAAAAAGCGTACGAATCTTGCGGCTTTGTCGCTTGCGTTCATATCAAGCGCTCCGCCCAGATTATCTGAATTGTTTGCCACCACGCCCACAACTTCGCCGCCGAGTTTTATAAAACCCGTAACGATATTTTTTGCAAAATCGCGGTGAATTTCAAAAAATTTATTTTCGTCGGCAAGTTCCCAAATTACGTGCTGCACGCGGAAAGGTTTACGCGGGTCCATAGAACAAATTTTTTCAAGAAGAGGCGTTTTCCTGTCCACGGAATCAACGTTAGAAGTGCAGACCGGTTTTTCATTACAGTTCTGCGGCAGGAAGGTTAAAAGTTCCCTTACCTGTCTGAAGCAATCCTGCTCGCTGTTTGCAACCACGTGGCACACGCCGCTTTTTTGCGCGTGAGCTTTGCTGCCGCCCAGAGTATCAAAATCAACGTCTTCGCCCGTTGCCGCCTTTACGACGCTGGGGCCTGTTACAAACATATGGCTTATGCCGTCAACCATAAAAATAAAATCCGTCAACGCCGGAGAATAAACCGCGCCGCCGGCACAAGGCCCGAGTATTACAGAAATCTGCGGAATTACGCCCGAAGCTTTAACGTTGCGGTAAAAAATCTCTCCGTATCCGTCAAGGCTGTCAACGCCTTCCTGAATTCTTGCTCCGCCCGAATCAAGCAAACCGATTATAGGGATTTTGGCCTCAAGCGCGCGGTCCATAATATAAGCTATTTTCTGCGCGTGGGCAAGACCCAAAGAACCGCCAAGACGCGTAAAATCCTGCGAAAAAATGGCCACGTCGCGGCCATTTATACGCCCAAAACCCGTAATAACGCCGTCGCCTTTGATATCTTTTTCTTTCAGGCCGAAATCCGTGCAGCGCGTTTGGACAAGAGTATGAATTTCGTAAAAACTGTTTTCGTCCAAAAGATATTGCAGGCGTTCGCGCGCCGTAAATTTGCCTTTGGCTTTCTGCGCTTCGGCCTTATCTTTGGGGATGGCTTTGGCGGCTTCGTAAACTTCTCTGAATTTTTTTATATTTTCCGCCAACGGCTCTTTTTTTGCGGCTTCATTTTTAATATTTTCCGAGTTTTTTACTTCTTCCATAAAAACCTCTTGCTATAAAAGCGGGATTTCGTTTGCAACTACAAGTTTATAACCGCCGTCAAGATCCTGAACGTCGGTTTGAATAACGGGGCTGCCCTTTTCGGCCCAAATATCAAGAGCTCTGCCGTAAAGATTCAGCTTCCCGTTTATAAAGCGTATGTCTTTCATATTTATTGAAAGACCGACGCCCAAAAATTTCAGCACGGCTTCTTTCTTGGCCCAAAGCTCGGTCAGGAAAAACGCCGCGTTTGAAGAAAATTCTTCTTTTTCAAAACTTTGCTCGGCCCAGGCGCGGCTGCGCTGTTCTATGACTTCCATATCAATGCCTATATCGTCGCCCGTAAGGCCGATTGCGGCCGCGGCGTAAATGCCGCTGTGCGTTATGGAAACCGGCAAATGCGTGCCGCCCGGAACCAAAAGGACCGGCTTGCCGGAAGGAAGATTTTTAACTTCCATTTCTTTTATGCCGAAATTAAATTGATTGCAGGCAAGCTGCTTTAAAGCGTAACGCCCGCCAAGCCACTCCCTGCGGCGCTTTTCTATCTTGAAAGAGGAATATTCTTTCAGTTCTCTCTCGGTAAGAAAATCTTCCGCAGACGGCACCTTGTCAAGCTCTGCAACTTTAAGTTTGTAAGTCATAGCCGCCCCGCAATGCAAATAATTTATCTTCCTATCATCTGGTAGTCGCTGAGTTCAACCCAGAGTCTGCCTTTTTCGTCAAACACAAATGCGTCGTAAATGCTTTTGCCTTCTATGTTCTTGCCGTTATAAATCGCGAGCGTAAAAAGTTTGCCGGGCGCTTCGCCTTTGCCGTGCAGATAAACCTTGCCGATAGAATCGGGCAGAGTCATACGGTTTTCGTTTGCAAGATCTCTGTAACCGCAGGTCTGGAACGCGGCTTCAATAAGCATAGGGTAAGCAATAAGGTGTTTGGGCCCGTCGTGGAACAGAACTTCCTGCGGCTTTTTGTAAACGCCCAAAACGGCTTTATCGTCAACCTTTATAATTCCGTCAAGCACCTGAAAGCTGGGCCCGTGGAAATATCTTGAATATATTTCTTCTTTTGTTATTGTATAAGCGCCTTCTGTTGCGACGCCGCTCTTATAATTGAGCCATTTGCTTTCAAAAGATTCAAGAACGCGGGAAGAAAAATGATGGCGCGTATTGCCCATCTTAATTCCTTTGCTGTTGATGAAATCGGATTCAATTTCCATACTGACGCGGCCAGCCTCGTCGACGGCTTTAATGCGGACGGTCTGGGGGTTGCGTCTTAAAAGCTTTATGGGAAGATAAAAATGCACGTCTTCAAGGCCGCGCGGTTCTTTGCCTGTAATCGTTGCGGCGGCTTCCATAAAGGTTTCTATGCCCATTACTCCCGGCACGTAAGGCGTGCCTTCAATAGAATGGTCGCACAGAAAAGGATATTGCGCGTTAAAAGTATTTTCCGCAAATAATTCTTTGCCCTTTTCCAAATTTTTTATCGTGCCAAGAAAGAAGTTTTCCTGCTCGGGCACGGAAGTTGTTTGAACCTGGGCTTCCGGCTCCTGTTCTTCTTTGGCCGAAGCTTCGGGCTCGGACGCAGCGGGAGCAGATTGCGCGGGAACAACAGGCGTCAGCGGCGCCGCAGGGGAAGATGCCCCGCCTGCAGGATAATTGCCGCCCGTTATAAGAGCGCCGCTCGGATTATCTTCTTCGTCAATAAACGGATCGTTGATGCGGACCTGTTTATCCCAGTCAAGATTGCCAAGATCGTCGGAAAGAATAATTTCCGGCACGCGGCCGTAAACGATTTCGTTAAGGAATATCTGCATACCGTCCTGCGGGTCAACGAACTTAAGACCCTGCGACTGCAAGAATTCCACCACTCCGGGACGCACACCCATGCCGACGTTGGCGTAAGCGCTCATATCTATGCTGACTGCTCTCTGGCCCTGGTTCTGCAAAGAAATGCAGAGCTTTGCCAAAAAGTCGTTTGCGCTTGCGTAATCCGACTGGCCGAGGTTGCCGAATTTGCCCGCTATTGAAGAGGCAAAAGCGTAAAAGCCCGTATCCTTAACCAGATTATTTGCCACAAATGTCATTGCGCCCGTGGCTTTGACGTCAAAAATCTTGTAATACTCTTCGGTTGTCTTATCCGTGAAAAGTTTGGAGCGTTCAAGACCCGCAAAATATATCAAGCCGTCAATCTTGCCGTATTTGGCTTTTATTTTGGTTATAACTTCTTTCATCATGCTGGTGTTGGTAACGTCGCAGTTATAATAATCCGCTTCGCCGCCCAAAGCCTTAATCTTCTGCATGTTCTTGTAAAGAGTTATTGAATCTTTTACTCTTCCGAATTTCTTTTCAAGCAAGACAGGCGTGGCGCGCACCGTCGGGTCAGCCTTCATTTCGTGCCACATCTTGTTTTTCATTTCTTTAAGTTCGGCTTCGCTGAGCGTAGCCCAATAAGCTGAGTTTTCGTTATTGTCTATAATATCCAAAATCAGAATTCTGGATTTATACTGCGCCGCAATCTTTTGCGAAAGTATCGCACCGATGCCGCGTCCAGCGCCCGTGAAAGCTATTGTCTTGCCCGCCAGGTCCATATGCTTTTTGCTCATGTCCAACTTGCGTGGCAAAGAGAACAAAGTGCTGCGTTTGTCTTCGTAGAAGCCGACCATGGCTCTGTCGTCGCCGTTTAAAAGTTCGGTAACGGTTTTCTGGGCCATATATTCGGGTTCGGCAGAAGGTTCAAAATCCATTATCTTGGTAAACACTCCGCCGATTTCGTAAAGGTCTTTTCTGAGGCAGGTTGCAGGGCCGCAGACCGAGCCGATTGAGGGGCTGATATGGTCCGTAGTCTTGTAACCGAATGCGCCGTCTACTTTAAACACGACAGAGAGGAATGTATCCGCGTCGGTTCTCACTGATAAATCTTTTACGAAAATCTTGCAAGCCATAAACAAAGGCATAAAATATTTTGTAAGTTCGTTATGCGGATTTATCTTCTTGTCAAATTTCTTTATTGAGCAGCCAAGCAGGTAAACTATGCCCTGCACTCCGCCCGGATTTTCCTGGGCAAACTGCTGAAGGGCGGCGGTTGTTTCTTCAAGGCTGTCCCAGTTGACTATAGTCGTATTTTTGCCGCGGGTTTTGAGCGTGGTAAAAATGTGGGTTCTTACGCCCTGCTGTTTAAATTGTTCGCTGTAAGCTTTGCTCAAAGGCGCGCTGTCTGAGAATATCAAAACCGTGCGCTGGGCCGAAAGTTTGCGCGAAGCCTGAGAAGTCAAAGGAGCTTCAACCAAAGTAGGTATAAAGCGGAGTTTCTTGTTATGGGAATCTTCGCCCTGATACTGTTTGGGTTCTTCTTCAACCGCGGGTTTTTCTTCCTGCGCGGCAGGAGCAGGCTGTTCTGCTGCGGGCTGAATTGCGGCCGCGGCAGTCTGTTCAACAGCTGCAGGAACCTGAACCGTCTGCGGCTCCGCAACAGGAGCTGCGGCAGGCGCGGACTTGGCCGCGTTTGCGCTTAAAACGTATTTTATACAATGTCTGATTGTAGGATAATCTTTAAGCTGTATTCCTTCGCTTGCGGGAAGTTGGTATTTCTCGCGCAGAGCGGCAAATAATTCCGCCTGTTTGACGGTGTCAATACCCAAATCGGCTTCCATGTCAAGGTCAAGGTCTAACATATCTTTAGGATATCCGGTTTTTTCTGCAACCAAATCTACGATTTCGCCCGTTACCTTAGTTTCGTCCAAATCTAACGGAGCGGAAACTTCCGCGGGTTTTGCGGGTTCGGGTTTTGCTTCAACGAGTTTTGCCTCGGCAGGTTTTATTTCCTGCACGGGAGCAGAAACCGCAGCGACGGGCTGAACAAAAGGTTTAACTTCGGGTTCGGCGGCAACCGTTGTCTGAGCAACTGGCGTCAAAGGAACCTGAGCCGCAACAGGCGTCGGGATTTCAGCCGCGGGAGTCTTGGCAGGCGCTGCCGCCGCAGGGTTTGCCGCGGCGTTAATTACGTATTTTATGCAATGCCTGATTGTAGGATAATCTTTAAGCTGTATGCCTTCTGCGGCAGGCAGCTGATATTTTTCGCGCAGAGCGGCAAATAATTCCGCCTGCTTGACGGTATCAATGCCCAAATCAGCTTCCATATCAAGGTCAAGCTCAAGCATATCTTTGGGGTAGCCCGTCTTCTCGGAAACCAAAGCCACAACTTCTTCGGTTACTTTAGCTTCGTCCAAAATTCTGGGCGCGGCCGCTGCAGCGGGTACTGTCATTGCGGGTTTTGCAACCTCCGCAACTGTAGCAGGCTGAGCAGGTATTTCCGCCTTAACGACTGCGGGCTGAACGGCGGCAACCGGCGCAGAAACAGGCTGAACGGCCTGAACTGCGGGCGCGGCCGAAGCCGCCTTATTGGAATTCAAAACATACTTTATGCAATGTCTGATTGTAGGATAATCTTTGAGCTGTATGCCTTCCGTCGCGGGGAAGTTATACATCTCGCGCATTGCGGCAAATAATTCCGCCTGTTTGACGGTGTCAATGCCCAAATCGGCTTCCATATCAAGGTCAAGTTCAAGCATATCTTTGGGGTAGCCAGTTTTCTGCGAAACAAGATCCAAAATTTCTTTTGTAACTTCCTCTTCGCTCAGATTTCTGCGCGGAGCGGCAGTAACAACCGCCTGAGGCTGTGCAACGGGAGCTGCAACAGAAGCGGGAGTTGAAACAACAGCGGAAGCAGCCGCAACGGGCACCGTCTGAACAGCAGTTTGTGCGGGAACAACGCTTTCCGGCGCTGTCTGTACGGGAGCTGAAGCTGCCTGCGCAGCTGCTTCCGCATTGTCGCGGAAACTGTGTCCTGCGTCGGCTTTATCTACAAAAGCCTGAGAGGCTTCCATAATTAAAGAAGGCTTCTGTCCCGAACGGTAATTATCTTTAATTCTTAAAGTGTTATTGACAACTTCAAGCACAGGTTCTTCCTGATTTGAAGATTCCTTGAGCCATTTCGTATATTTCAGATTGTCAACTATTCTGGGCTGACCGGCAGACCATGTCTTTTCCTGTAAAGTCATTGAAAGTTGCGAACCGAAACCGGCCGCAAGCCTCAAAGCATATTTAAAATTATAATGTCCGCCCTTGCTCAGATTGATACCCGCAAGTTCCGGATCCGGTTCTTTATAGTTTGCAATCGGAGGAACGTTGCCCGTGTTAAGAGAATGCACTGCTATAACGTCTTCAAGGCCCGCGCCCATAGAATGGCCCGTAAAACCTTTTACGTTGCTGACTATAACATTGTTAACGTTTTCTTTAAAAGTGCTCTTTAAAGCAAAAACTTCCGCGCTGGCGCTGCCGCCGCGTGCGGGAGTATAAGTTTCGTGCGAAATGAAAACCATTTCTTTTGACATTTCAGCGCGGTTAAGATTATATTTCTTTTCCGCAGTCGTCATAAGCCTGTTCATAATCATAGCAACATGGTTAACGTCAATTCTGGTAGGGTGGAAAGCGCTGTTGGCAATTTCCGTGGCTAAAAGTTTTGTCAAAGGAACCATACCGCGTTTTTTAACTTCTTCTTCGGCCTCAACAACAAGGCCCGCGGCGCCCATACCGACTATCATTCCGTTTCTTCTTCTGTCAAAAGGAAGCGCAGCTTTGGTAACGTCGGATTCGCGGCTGACCGCGCCCGAGGCCAAAAAGCCGGCAAGTATCCATTCCTGTATGACGTCGTTTGTAACGTCGTCGGCGGCAATGATGATTACTCTTTTTGCGCGTCCGAGTTTAATCCAGTCTTCTGCTACGCTGATTGACTGCGCGGTTGAAGCGCATGCGCCGCTTAAGTGCGTCGCAGGTCCTCTTGCGCGTATCCACTGGCAGAACTGGCTGTGCGCTATAGGAATGGCTTTAAGCAAAAAGTCCTGTGAGAAAACTCTTGCTTTATGCTGTTCGTATTCTGCAAAATGTTCGTTAAACCAAGCCGTGATGTGGGCTTTCAGCGCTTCGTCTGAAATAGAATCTATCAGGAATTGGTAAAAAGCCTGAACTTCCGTTTTGGTTTTGTTGATAAGAACGTCCGCCATTTTGGTGGACACTTCATAAACCCAGGTGTTGGCAGTAGGGAAAGCAGAAGTAAAAATTACGCCCGTATCGTCTATCATGCTCTGCGGAAGGCCCCATCTGTCGGGCAGATAACCGCCGGCCGTGGTGGGTTTATAATAAAGAACCAAAGGTATGCCTGCGTCTTTAAGGGCGAGTATGCCCGCAGCTATGGCAAGCGTAAAACTGCTGTCCATTGATTTGACCCATTTTCCGGGTACGCCGAATTCTTTTTCCAAATCAAAAGAACCTTTGCGCGCGACAAGCTTTACGGATTGTGAAATGTCCTGCAATTTTTCAACTCTGTGGTTGCCGACGCGGGATTTGATTACGTATTCAATATTTTTATCAATCTGTTTTTGCTGGGCTTCAACGGAAAGATTTTCTATAAGGTTTTTGCCGCTTAAAATTTCGTCAAGGTTACCCTCTCTGAAAACTTTTTCCCAGCTGCCCGGGGTTCCTGCGGCAATACCGCTGATGACAACCTGCGTATCATAAGAACCGCGTACGGGCGCCGTAAAAGCGGGCTCCGCCGCGGCGGGCTGTTTTGCCCCTCCGCAAGCTTCAAGGAAAGCAGGGTTAAAAATCGTTTCTTCTTTATTCATATCTGTTTTGCTCCAGTCTATGGCGATTCCGGCTGAAACCAGGTTGGCCATAAGGTCGTTAAATTCCGTTATGCCGCCGCGTTTGGGATGGTTAGATGCAAGAACCCATATATCTTTTTTATCGGAAAGAGTGCTGGTCACAAAAGCGCTCAAAACGCGCTTGGGGCCGCATTCTATAAACAATCTTACTCCGCGTGCATAAGCAAGCTGAACCTGCTTAATCCACTCAACGGAGCTCATAATCTGCGTCATCATGATATCCTTAATCTTTTCGGGGTCGCTGGGATAAAAATCCGCTGAAACGTTGGAGGTTATGGGTATCTGGGGCGCGTGGACCGTAAGAGTATTAAGGAAGTTTCTGTAAAAAGGCATTGCGGGCTTTACTATTGCGGAATGGAAAGCGTGTGAAACGGGAACCAAAACCGCCTGTATGCCCATTGAATTAAACAAAGCAACCGCTTCGTCAACGGATTTGCTTTCCCCCGCAATAACAGTCTGCGTGGGACAATTTTTGTTGGCTATTGCAATATAGCCTGAAATCTTTTTGAGTTCGGGTTCAATTCTTTCAACCGAAGCGGCAACTGCGGCCATCTTGCCCACGTCGTCAACGTGAATGCTGGCCATGGCGCTGCCGCGCATAGTTACTGCTTTAATTGCGTCCGAAAAGGAAAGCACGCCGCTGGCAACCGCCGCACCGTATTCTCCAAGGCTGTGGCCCATTGCAACGTCGGGCTTAATGCCGAACTGGTATAAAAGCCTCATCATTGCGATATTGGCTGTCAAAATTGCGGGCTGTGTAATCTGGGTTTGCTTAATTGCTTCTTCGCGCTGCTTATACTGCTCTTTTGTTTCGCCTTCTTTGGACCACAAAACATCTGTCAAAGTCTTGCCCAAAAGGTCAAGAACTATTGCGTCGGCTTCTTCAAAAGTATCGCGCACGACTTTATATTTGCTGGCTAAATCTTTCATCATGTCCACATACTGCGCGCCCTGGCCGGGGAACATAAAACATACTTTAGGCTTGTGAGTGCTGGGGTGGAAGGCATAAATGCCTTTCATCTTCAAATAAAGGGAAGGCTCCGTCCAAACGTCCGCGCCGCTTGCAGTTTTGATAAAGAATTCAATTTTTTCTTTAAGCTTTGCGGAAGATTCTGCGTTAATTGAAACTGCGAATTCTTTGGGTTTGGTAATGTGGTTTTTAAAAGCAGCCTTGGCGACATAAAGAGGGTCTGAAGTAATGCTTCTTGCGGCTTCGTTGAGATTATTAAACAAATCCTGTTTTGTTTCTCCGGAAAATACCAGCATATCCCCCTGAAGTTTCTCTATCGGGACCATAAGCTTATATTCTGCGTGGGAGGACGTATTTTGAGTCATTATTTTCTCCTGTTTTATTAAACTGGGTTCCGCCGTTCTTGTTACGGCAGGATTATATTCTTCCGCCGCAAGGTGGAAGTTTGTTCCGCCAAAACCGAACGAGGAAACGTTTGCTCTTCTTATTTTTGTTGTTTCCCACGGAGCGGCTTTGGTTATTACTTTAAAAGGCGAATGTTCCCAATCAACTATCGGGTTGGGAGTTTCAAAATTGATTGAAGGCGGCAGTACCTTATTATATAAGGCAAGCATTACCTTGATTACGGAAGCTATACCCGCCGCAGCTTTAGAATGGCCTATCTGGCTCTTAACAGAGCCCAAACCTATGGTACCGGGTTTTGCGTAAGGGCAGAAAATATCATTTAATGCGGAAAGTTCGGCCGCGTCGCCGACTTTGGTTGCAGTACCGTGCGCTTCCATAAGGCCTACCATATCGGGCGTGTAATCCAACTGTCCGAAAGCGTGCTCTATTGCAAGCTTCTGGCCTTTGGGGTTCGGCGCGGTTATGCCCTTGCCTCTGCCGTCGCTTGAAGAACCTATCGCGCGGATTAAGCCGTAAATCTTGTCGCCTGCTTTAACGGCATCGCTTAAACGTTTAAGAATTACGATGCCTGCGCCTTCGGCCATAACAAAACCGTTTGCGCGGGCGTCAAAAGCAAAAGAACCTTCGGCCGAAAGTGCGCCGATTTTGCAGAATTTAATATAAGAAGACGGGGACATCATCTGGTCAACACCGCCCACAAGCGCCATATCGTAATTGCCGAGGCGCAGGCCGTTTATTGCCTGGTCCAAAGCGGCAATCGAGCTTGCGCAGGCCGCGTCTATTGCAAAAGAAGTTCCGTTAAGGTTAAAAATGTTAGCCACGCGGCCCGATATAACGTTGGGCAATTCCCCTGGCATGGTATCTTCGTTAATAGGAAGGAATTTTTCGTTCACGGCTTTTTCAACGTCGCCGATTATGGCTTCGGCCGTGGCGGGAGGCAATGCGCCAAAAGCGGGCGAATGCCTTAACATATCATAATAGAAAGCTTTATAAATGCGGGTATTGCTGTATTCGTTCTTAATACCCCCCATAGCGTTTGCAATAATGACGGCGGTGCGGGTTCTGTCAAATTCTTTCTTGTCATAGCCGGAATCTTCCAATGCCATAGCGGAAATTTCAAGCGCCATCTGCTGTATCGGGTCCATTTGTCTGGCTACGTTTGGCGGTATTCTGAATTTTAAAGGGTTAAACTGAAAGCCTCTGATAAATCCGCCTATTTTGGAATAGGTTTTATCGGGAGCATTCCTGTCCGGGCTGTAAAACAAATCGGGGTCCCACCTGTCCTTGGGAACTTCTATAATAGAGTTCTTACCTTCTGTAATATTCTTCCAAAACTCATCCTTATTAAGCGCACCCGGCATTATCGCGCCTATACCTATTACTGCTATCGGTTCAAGGTTTTGTTTAGACATAAAAATCTACTCCTGATCAGTTGTTAGGGATTTAAAATAGGAAAGCTCAGCACGCAAGCTTTGCAGCTTAGGCGAATTTCTCATACAGTAAATGATATTAAATAAAAAAGGGTAAGGCAAATCAGGAAAGGCTCAAAACGGAAAAAGGGCCGTTTTTTTGCTTATAATTTAGTATAATAAAAAAGCTATGAAAGATTGCATTTTTTGTAAAATAGCCGCAGGCGAAATGAGAGCGCAAATCATCTACCAAGATGACGACGTTGTCGCTTTTAAAGATTTGAACCCGCAGGCTCCGACCCATGTACTTATTATACCCGTTAAGCATATAGATTGTCTTGCCGCAGCAACGCAGGAAGACATTTTGCTTCTGGGCAAAGTACAGCTTGCCGCGGCAAAGATAGCCGCGCAGCTGGGGTTAAAAGATTTCAGGCTTGTAGCCAACAACGGCAAAGGCGCAGGCCAAAGCGTTATGCATCTGCACTATCATCTGATGGGCGGCAGACGCTTTTTGTGGCCCGCAGGCTGATCTGCGGACAAAACAGATTTTATTTTACTGTCCCCGGGGATAAGGTGGTGAAACCCAAATGGTATTCGTGAAAGTACGCGATGCAGAACATCTTGAAGAAGCTTTAAAACGCTTTAAAAGAGAGTGCGAAAAGAACGGTATTCTCAAAGAAATCAAAAGAAGAGAAACCTATACTCCGCCAAGCGTCAGAAGAAAACTTAAATCTCAGGAAGCCCAGCGCAGAATGAGACGCACTAAAAGGAAACACTATTAGTGCTTATTACAAATTGAACGCAATAGTCCGCTTGAATGCAGGCGGACTGTTGTGTCTATATCCGTTTAATGAACAATAACCTTATAGAACAAATAAGAGACAGCGTTGATTTGCTGGAACTTATAAAAGAATATGTGCCCTCCGTAAAGAAATCGGGGCGCACTTATAAGGCTTGTTGTCCTTTCCACAGAGAAAAAACCCCCTCTTTTACCATAAGCCCCGATAAAGGCTTGTTCTATTGCTTCGGCTGCCAGACAGGCGGCGACGTTTTTGCGTTTTTGATGAAGATTGAAAACCTTTCCTTCAACGAAGCCGCGCGCAAACTGGCCCAGAGAGCAGGCATAGAGTGGCATCAGGAAGAAAATATGTCCGAAGACGAAAAATACCGCCTTCAGGCTTATAAAATAATGGATTTTGCAAAAGATTTTTACCATAAACAGCTGATGTCAGAGCGCGGCGGCAATATAAGGGAATATATAAAAGGAAGAGGGCTGACCAAAGAAACCGCAGTTAAGTTTGAATTGGGCTGTTCTTTCTTTGACGGTTTGGCAAAAAAAGCCGTTGAACAGGGTTTCCAAATTGAAGATTTAAAAAAGCTCGGTCTGGCTTCTTATAACGGCGGGGATTACTTCCGCAACAGACTGATGTTCCCCATTTATAACCACCGCGGAGAACCTGTAGGCTTCGGCGCAAGAATAATGGGCGAAGGCCAACCGAAATATTTAAATTCGCCCGAAACAATTTTATTTTCAAAAAGCCGCGTGCTTTACGGGCTTAATTTTGCGGGTCCCGCAATACGTAAAGAAGGCAAAGCCGTCCTTTTGGAAGGTTATATGGACGTTATAGGCTGCCACCAGGCCGGCGTGGAAAACTGCGTCGCGCCGCTGGGCACTTCTTTTACGCCCGAACACGCAAAGCTGCTGCACAGATATACAAATCAGGCCGCGGTAGTTTTTGACCCGGACAGCGCAGGCATCAACGCAGCTTTACGCGCCGCAATGATTTTGGTTGAAAACGGGCTTTACGTAAACGTCGTTACTATACCCGAAGGCCTTGATCCCGACGAATTTGTCTTAAAATACGGCGCGGACGCCTTCAGAAACCTGATAGCAAAAGCACCCGATATACTCAATTTTCAGCTTAATATGATTTTAAAAGGACGCGGCAATTTGAACCCGCAGGAAAAAACAACCGTTGCGGACGAAATTATAGAAACAATCAAAAAGCAATCGGACGGCATAATAAAAAACGAATGGGTGAGAACGGCTTCCGACCGTCTTGATATTCCGCAGGATATATTTTTGAAAAAAATGTCTTCCGCAGGTAAATATGCGTCTTATGCGGCGCCGCGCAAAGAAGCCAAAACCAAAGACAACACCCCCCCGCGCGAAAGCGAACTTATAAAATTGCTTTTAAGATTCCCGCGTTACGCCGACAGCTGCGCGGAACTTACGCAAAATGACTTTGAAAATAATGAAATGTGGCTTATACTTAATGGTATAAAAGCCATAAGGGAAGAAAACCCTGATATGGAACAACCGGCGGCAAGGCTTACGGAAAAACTTCCGGAGATGAAAGAAAAAATATCAAAACTTTCACTTGAGCCGATGCCTGAAGACGTCAAACCCTTAAGGGATATAGAAGACTGTCTGAAGGCTATAAAAAAAGCCGGTGCTGAGAAACGTCTTAAACAACTGCAGGAAGAAATAAAAAAATATCCTTCCGGAGCAGTGCCTCTTGATTTAATGAAAGAGCAAATGGACATACAAAAAAAGATAAAATCTTAAAGAAGCTGTAAAAGGGAGCATTATCAGATTATGGCACAAGATAACAAGGCATTTAAAGAACTTGTAGAAATAGGTAAAGAACACGGTTATTTAACTTTGGACGAAATTAACAAATCGCTGACTTCAGCCGCATCAAATTCCGAAGATATTGACGGACTTATGGGGACGCTGGAAGATTTGGGCATTAAAGTTGTTGATAAAAAATATAAAGCCGTTGCCATGTCGGAAAAAGAAGCTTACACGGACGAATGGACTTCTAATATGGATATTTCAAACTCCATAAGAATGTACCTTTCCGAAATGGGCAAAGTGCCTTTGCTTTCCAGGGACGAAGAAGTAACACTTGCAAGAAACATCAGAGAAAGAGAAAGAGAATTAAGAAAACTCGTTTTGGAATCGCCTATTACAATGCGCGAAATATGTTCGTGGGAAGAACTGGTGGACCAGGAAGAAATGACCACCAAAGAACTGATGCCCCGCGGCAAAAGAACAACCCGCGAACTTAACACAATGCGCAAGAAACTTAAAGAAGCGGCTTCTTTCATTTCCAAGAGAGAAAAAGACATCACAGAACTTATGAAAAAGCTCAGAGAGCCCAAAATAAGCGACGCGATGCTGAGCAAGTATACCAACGAACTGGAAAAGAAACAAAAAGAAGTTGTTGAGCGCATCATAAAGCTGAACCTGAACCAGAACAAAATAAAACGTCTGACAAACAGAATTAAAGGTTTGGCCGATAAAATAAACGAATACAAAAACGATTTGGCGCGTTTTGACGGATACTTTGGCAAGCTTTCCGAAACAGAAAAACTTTTGAAGCAATATAAAGCAGGCAAGCTTACCGACGCGCAGCTTGTAAAACGCACGAAAGCAAACGGAGCAGACCTTGAAAAAGCGATAGAAAACATCAAGAGCATCAAGAGCAAATACGAAAAGCTTCTTTCAACGCTGCCTGTATCGGAACAGGAATTCCTTTCTTTAAACGACAGAATAGAATTCTTTGAAAATATGATTTTGCAGGATAAGCTTAAACTGATAAGGGCCAACTTAAGACTGGTGGTTTCAATCGCAAAGAAGCACGTAAACTCCAACCTTGAACTTTCCGATCTGATTCAGGAAGGCGGTTTGGGCCTTATGAAAGCCGTTGAAAAGTTTGAATACAAAAGAGGTTTTAAATTCTCCACGTATGCAACCTGGTGGATACGCCAGTCAATCAACCGCGCAATAGCCGACCAGGCAAACACCATACGTATACCCGTGCATATGAAGGAACTTGTTTCAAAACTTACAAAAGTTACAAACAAATTCCGTCAGGAACACGGCTCCGAACCGGAACTTGAAGATTATTCAAAAGCTTTAAGAATATCAGTTGAAAAAGTAAAAAGCATACTCAAAATTATGCAGGACCCTATTTCTCTTTCAACGCCTATCGGCGAAGATGAGGACTCCAACCTTGAAGACTTCATTGAAGATAAAACGGGGCCGAACCCTTCTTCTTCCGCAACGGATTTTTTGAGGAAGCAGGAAGTGTCCGAAGTGCTTTCAACGCTTTCCGAGCGCGAAGCAAAAATTATAAAACTCAGATTCGGCATAGATTCGGGATACCCCAGAACGCTTGAAGAAGTGGGCAAAATGTTCAACGTAACGCGCGAGCGCGTAAGACAAATTGAAGCAAAAGCCATACGCAAACTTCGCCACCCGAGCAGAACAAAAATGCTGAAAGATTATTCGGACCAGTCATTTTAAACTAAAGACCCCCGCATACAGCGGGGGTTTTATTATTTCTTAAAACTTTCACAAAAACAAAAAAGGCATTGCGCCTTAAAAACGCAATGCCTTTCATACTGTCAAAAAACTTTATTTTTCCTGCTTGTTAAATATGCTTCTCAGATGTTCTTCAACAATTCCCTTTGCGCCCAGGCCGAGAGCGATTGCAAAGCCCAGCCCGACGGAAGCTACAATAATCAAAATTGCGTCGTTAAGCAAAGTGAAATTAAGGTCTATTTGTTCCAACGCAAGCAAAACCGTAAACACTATTACGGAAATATTGATTACTTTTGCAAAAGTCATTCCGCCTTTAATATTATTTGCTTTGGAAGAATTTTCAACCACGTTCTGGCAAAATCTGCCGAAGATCAAACCCGCAAACAATATTACTATGGCAACGAAGAGTTTGGGAATAAACATCAGCAGGCTTAAAAGCATACTGCGCACGGCCGCCAAACCAAGCGCGTCCGCCGCGGCAACTATAAAAGCAATCAAAACCACCCAAGACAAAACCAGAGCTACTATATATGTGGGCGATTTGCCGAACCCGATCCTTGTCAGGATTTCGTTCACGCCGATTTTTGAAGTCCAATTATCAAGCTTGAGAGAATTAAGAATCTTATAAGAGAACGTACTCACCCAACGGGAAAGGAACAGCCCCAAAAACAACATTATCAGCGCTGCAATTATTCCGGGGATAAGTTCCACCGATTTGTTGAACAAGAAAACAAACGGCTCGGCTGTTTTTGTGGCAAATAATTCAATTCCTGGATTCATTTACCCTCCTATTTATATTCCAACTTTACAAGTTTATATTTACATTTGCCGTGCGGCAAAATAACTTCAAACGATTCTCCCTCTTTTTTGCCCAACAAAGCCGCCGCTATCGGGGCTTTTACGGACAAAAGGCCTTTTTCGGGGTTGGATTCCATAGAACCGACCAAAGTATAAGTAAAAGTATCTCCGTCCCCGTCCTTTATGGTAACCGTTGCGCCTATTCTGGCTTCGGATTTATCAACGTCCAAATCATCGGTTATGCTGGCGTTTCTGAGTTTTATTTCAAGATCGTTTATTTTAGATAAAGTTTCCGCCTGCTTTTCTTTTGCGGCATGATATTCCGCATTTTCTTTCAAATCTCCCTGACGGGCTGCATCTCCGATTTCCTGGGAAAGTTGTGCTTTAAGCTTTTTAAGGTCTTCCAACTCTTGTCTAAGCTTTTCATAGGCTTTGCGACTTACATAGAAAGTTTCACTCACGGCATCCTCCGTCTTTTTGCTTAAAAAGCAAAAAGGTTACAACTTTATTATAGTCTTTCTTACAAATATTAGCAATAAGCCGGAAGCCTTTTAGGACGGCCGACAAATGATATAATTTAGGATATAAATTTAAGCGGGGTAAATATGAAAAAATTCCTTTGCGCCGTCATTTCTCTTATTCTTATGACGCCTGCCTTCGGGGCTGCGGACGCACAATCCGCAATCAAAAAAGACGCCGTAATGCAAGTGCTGCAGCAAGAAATCAAAAGGTCTTATAAAACTCTTTCAAAAGCAAAACCTCCGGTATATTTCCTTTCTTATACCATTACGGATAAAAAAGCCTATTACGCGGCAGCCTCCTTGGGCGGGCTGACATACGAATATTCAGGCAGCGGACGCATGTTGGACGTTGAAGCGCGCGTCGGCAGCAGGCAAACCGACAATACCCGCAAAATTAAAGCTTACGACCTTGAAGACCTTGCCGGCGGCCCAGGCGACACAACCAATTATGCCGTGCCTTCGGGCGATGATTCAAAAGCTCTTCAAACGGTTTTGTGGCTTAAAACCGAAGATACCGTAAGGGACGCAGACAAAGATTATCTGCGCGTCAAAACAAACTCGGCGACGGCATCGGAGCGTTCGGACAATTCGGACGATTTTTCCGCCCCCTTAAAGAAGCACGAATATTACGAAACAAAAGATATGCCCGCGTTTGATAAAGAAGCCGTCAAAAATATGATAAAAGACTGCTCTCTTATGTTTAAGGGATATGATTTTATTCTGACTTCTTCGGTTGATTTCTCCGTCAATAACACAAACAGATACTTTGTGAATACGGAAGACGCCTCAATCAAAACGGGCAGCAACCTTTTGCGCATTTCCTATACCATAACGACGCGCAATAAAGACGGTATGCAAATGCAGCGCGGCAATTATTACGACAGTTTTACGTTTGAAGGCCTGCCGTCTGCGGAGACCGTAAAAGCCGATATGGCAAAATCAATAGAAGAACTTAAAGCTCTTCAAAACGCCCAGGTTGCAGAGCCTTTTCAGGGCCCGGCAATATTAAAAAACAGAGCAACGGGAGTATTTTTCCACGAAATTTTGGGGCAC
>Ga0183101_1000255_pt1 | contig 90388 bp, 63 predicted proteins | sample Biomet3_FD_127790 | JGI IMG/M metagenome (GOLD analysis project Ga0183101, IMG submission 127790) | Microbial communities from bioreactor (seeded with sewage sludge) at LBNL, California, USA - Biofuel metagenome 3 | ecosystem: Engineered > Bioreactor > Anaerobic > Unclassified ... | reverse complement strand
AACGTGCGGCTATTTTGTTTAGAGAATACCCGGATATCAAAAAGGCATATTATTTAAGTATGCGCTTAGGACTTATTTATCATCACTCCATACATGCTGATGTGGCATTGACCAAACTGGCTCGTTGGTACGAGGAGGTGGACAAATCAGGATTTCTATCCTTTGGCACAGTGGGAAGAACCATACAAACACATTACTTGGGAATCGTAGCCTTCTTCAAGAATCGTGCAACGAATGCGGCCAGCGAATCTTTTAATGCAAAAATTAAGCAATTCAGAGCACTACTCAGAGGAGTCAGGGATGTGTCCTTCTTCTTATTCAGATTATCGAAAATTTATGCTTAAAATCGTAAGCCCTCAGCTTTTCGGTATGATCCCTTTTCGGTATGATCCCTTAAATGTGCTTATCTTAAGCATAAATTAAAAAGACTACTTCATTTAATATGAAGTAGTCTTTTCTTTGTTGCGGAGGCCTGACTCGAACAGACGACCTTTGGGTTATGAGCCCAACGAGCTACCAACTGCTCCACTCCGCGATCATTTCGACTGCAAAGGTAGCGCTTTTCATTAGAATAGCAAATAAAAAGAAGCTTATTTTGTGAATAAAATCTGCATTAAATCATAATGCATTGATAAATAGATGTCTATATTCTTTTCTTTTTGTTGAATCCATTGTAATCTGCATTTATAAAAAAATGTTTTTCCTTGTGGAATACATGAGAATATCTTACTTTTGCTCAAATAAATTAGCATTGTGCAATTATTTCATGGCAGTTTCAAAAACAAAAGCTAAGTTGGTAGATGTCGCCCGTCAGCTTTTTGCTAAGATGGGAGTTGAAAATACGACAATGAATGATATCGCTCTTGCTTCTAAGAAGGGTAGACGGACTTTGTATACCTATTTTAAGAGTAAGGAAGATATATACATAGCTGTTGTGGAGTCTGAATTGGATATACTCTCCGAAACGATGAAACGTGTAGTAGAAAAGAATATATCGCCTGACCAAAAGATAATAGAAATGATTTATACCCGTTTGGATGCAGTTAAAGAGGCTGTATATAGAAACGGAACGTTACGGGCTAATTTTTTTAGAGATATATGGAGAGTGGAAAAAGTCCGTAAGCGTTTTGATGCAAAAGAAATACTATTCTTTAAAGCGGTTCTTCGTGAAGGTATCGAAAAAGGTGTATTTCAAATAGATGATATAGACATGACTGCCGAGCTTTTACATTATTGTGTGAAAGGTATTGAGGTTCCTTATATTCGGGGGCACATAGGTGCAAATCTTGACGATAATACACGAGATAAATACGTAGTTAATATAGTGTTTGGGGCTTTGCATAAAATGGATAATAATATCAATCAATAATAAATTTTATGGGATTATTAGATGGAAAGACTGCAGTCGTTACTGGTGCTGCACGTGGTATAGGTAAAGCAATTGCTTTAAAGTTTGCTTCCGAAGGAGCAAACATTGCATTTACAGATTTGGTTATAGATGAAAATGCAAAAAATACAGAGAAAGAAATAGAAGCATTAGGTGTAAAAGCAAAAGGCTATGCTTCGAATGCAGCTAATTTTGAGGATACTGCAAAGGTTGTGGGAGATATTCACAATGATTTTGGACGTATTGATATCTTGGTTAATAACGCAGGTATTACCCGTGACGGTCTAATGATGCGTATGAGCGAACAGCAATGGGATATGGTTATTAATGTAAACTTGAAATCTGCATTTAACTTTGTTCATGCTTGTACACCTATCATGATGCGCCAAAAAGCCGGTAGCATTATCAATATGGCTTCTGTGGTAGGAGTACATGGTAATGCAGGACAAGCTAACTATGCTGCATCTAAGGCTGGAATGATAGCGTTAGCAAAATCTATCGCACAAGAGCTTGGCTCACGCGGTATTCGCGCAAATGCCATTGCCCCCGGATTCATTATGACGGACATGACTGCTTCTCTTTCTGAAGAAGTAAAAGCTGAATGGGCTAAGAAGATACCTTTGCGTCGTGGAGGTAGTCCTGAAGATGTTGCTGATGTAGCAACGTTCCTTGCTTCAGACTTGTCTTCTTATGTTTCAGGACAAGTTATTCAAGTAGATGGTGGTATGAATATGTAATCTATGACTGTCGTATACGAAGACAATCATATTATCATAGTTAATAAGACCGCTTCCGAGATTGTTCAGGGAGATAAGACCGGTGATATTCCTTTGTCAGAGACTGTTAAGCAATATCTGAAAGAGAAATACAATAAACCCGGTAATGTCTTTGTAGGTGTCGCACATCGCCTGGATCGTCCTGTAAGCGGTCTTGTCGTATTTGCCAAAACAAGTAAGGCACTATCTCGTTTGAATGAGATGTTTAAGAATAGCGAAGTCAAGAAGACTTATTGGGCTATTATTAAAACTCCACCGAAAGAAATAGAAGGAGAACTCATAAATTATTTGGTGCGCAATGAAAGGCAGAATAAGTCTTATGCTCACGATCAAGAAGTTCCCAATAGTAAAAAAGCAATCTTGCACTATCGGTTGATAGGTAAATCGGAAAACTATTACTTATTGGAAATTGATCTTAAAACAGGAAGACATCATCAAATAAGATGTCAGTTGGCTAAGATGGGTTGCCCGATAAAGGGAGATTTGAAATATGGTTTTCCCCGTTCCAATCCCGATGGCAGCATTTGTCTGCATGCCCGTTATGTGCGCTTTGTTCATCCGGTATCTAAGGAGCAAATTGAAGTTGCAGCTCCTGTTCCGGAAGGAAATCTTTGGCAAGGGTTTCAAATGATATGAATTATCTTATTAAAATAGCATAATAAAAGCCGTTCCCGGGAATAGACAAGGTGGGAACGGCTTTTATTGTTAGTGTGCTTACTCTTATTTAGCAGGCTGCGTAGATTTATCCACGGTAGGAGAATCTTTTGCAGGGGAGTCACTAGGTTGATCCTTCTTTGGTTCCTCTGACTTCGATTTCTCCGGAGTGGAATCTTCTTTCGCAGGTTTATTTGCTGTGGAGTCTTTGCTTTGCTCTGTTACCGGTTTCTCTTTCTTCACGGGATCCTGAGCGTTTGCCAGAAATACATTCCCACTGACAAACATCATAAATGCTGCTGTTAGAATTACTTTTTTCATAATCATTCGCTTTTAATTAATAGATATATATAGAATTTAGTTTGAGTGTTCCGAACTCTTATATATCTAATCTTGGTCAAAAGTTGTGCCAAAAGGCAGGCTTTACTGTAAATCACTGTTAATTAAATGATTGTTGCGTGCTTCTAAGCCTCATGTTTGTGGATTGTGTTGTGGATGTGTGGAAATGGGTGGGGAATTATTCCACATTATTGCATTTCGTCATACTCATGACTAATTAATTGTAGGAGAGCAAAAATATTGTTTTCTAATGCATCTTGTTCAGCAGCAGCTTAAGGTTTATCTCCCGATTTAATATGATTTTAATAAATTATGCTGCAACAATTGCTGTTAAGGACGCTGATTTGCTCCTTAATCTGATATGATTCATAAAATAGTGATGCTATCTTCTCAATAGGAACGATTTATCCTCCGGTCTGATATCATTTTAATAAGTCATCATGCAGCAATTGCTGTCAATAACGCTGATTAGCTTCTTGATCTGATATGATTCCTAAAGTAATGATGCTATCTTCTCAATAGGAACGGTTTATCCCCGGTCTGATATTATTTTAATAAGTCATCATGCAGCAATTGCTGTCAATAACGCTGATTAGCTTCTTAATCTGATATGATTCCTAAAGTAGTGATGCTATCTTCTCAATAGGAACGGTTTATCCCCGATCTAATATGGTTTTTAATAAATTATGCTGCAACAGTTATTTTTAATAACGTGCCTTGCTCCTTAATCTGATATGATTCGTAAAATAGTGATGCTATCGCATTTCTCAATAGTAGAGCGGTTTATTCCCCAGTCTGATATGATAGTTGATTTGCAGCTCAGTCAGATATAATAATAGAGGTATAGTAGCCGTACGCGGATTTTTCATCGGTGTTGACTTATTACTCAGCTGGATATAATTTGTAGATAGTTATGTAACAACAGCTCCGAATGAAACCGCCTTATGATGAGATCTGATATTATTTTAACGAATTGTGATGTTGTGACAATGCTGAATGGAACGATCTTACAACTCAATTTCATATAGCTTTAACTTATTGTAGAGCGTCTTGCGATCTATGCCAAGTAGTTTTGCAGCCTTACTTTTATTATTGCCAGTATGTTGTAATGCTTCGAGTATTTGATTCTTTTCTGTTTCCTCGTTTCTCAATAGCATATCCGAATTATCCAATATATTACTCGTTTGAATATCTGAAAGCTCGTTGAGAGTGATGAATTTATCCGTAGCAAGTAATGTTGCCCGACGGATAATGTTTTTCATCTGTCGTAGGTTACCCGGCCATGCGTACTGTAGCAATGCATTTGATGCAGGCATATCAAAGCCGACAATCTGCTTGTTCAACTCAAGGTTTGCTTGGTCAAGGAAGAAATTGGCAAAGAGGAGAATATCATCACGGCGCTCTTTTAAAGAAGGCATTTGTAGCGTGAACTCATTTATCCGGTGATAAAGATCTTCACGAAAGTTTCCTTTCTCAATAGCTTGCTCTAAATTTTCGTTTGTAGCGGTAACGAGGCGGATATCTACACTTATTTCGTGATTGGAACCAATGGGGCGGACTTTTCGTTCTTGTATGGCCCGAAGTAATTGAATTTGTATCTCATAGCTAAGGTTTCCTATCTCATCCAAGAAGACAGTTCCTCCATCTGCCGCAACCAATGCGCCTGTTTTATCTGTTAAAGCTCCGGTAAAGGAACCTTTTATATGCCCGAAGAATTCAGATGCAGCCAAATCTTTGGGGACAGCCCCGCAGTCTATCGCAATGAAAGGCTTCTTTGATCGCTTACTGAGCTGGTGGATGCGGTGTGCCACGTATTCCTTGCCCGTGCCGCTGGCTCCATTGATCAGTACCGACATATTGGTCGGTGCCACTAATTTGACGTAGTTGTACAGTTGTTTTGCCGCATCGCTCTCACCTTCCAAATAATCCGAGTCCGGCGCACCATTCAATCCTTCTTTTCGGGGTACATTTTCTTCGCCCGAATACATGGTCTGTTGAGCTGCAACAGATGGTCTGTTAGGCTCTGACAGATGGTCTGTTGGAGCCCGATAGATGGTCTGTTTGGGATGAACGGATGATTGGCTTAAACTCTCCTTTATTTTCTTTAGAAGTTCATCGGGATTTACAGGCTTAGCTACATAATCACAAGCGCCGAGCTTCATGGCTTGTACGGCCGATTGGATATCTGCATAACTGGTCATCATGATGAATGGTATCTCAATGTTTTGAGTTCCCAACCACTTCAGAAGATCAATTCCGTCTTTGTCCGGAAGGCGAAGATCTGATAGTATCAAATCAATCTGTTCTGTCTCCAATGTTTTTTGCGCACGCGCAATGCTACTTGCTGAGGTTACCGAAAAACCTTTCTTTCCCAGCCATGTTTTTAGCATCATGCCATACGTAATATCATCTTCCACAATCAGTATAGATACCATATGCAATCCGTTTTCCTCTATTTTTGAAACAAAGGTAAAGTGTTTTGTATGAAAGTCGTATATTTGCAAACTTAATTTAACTTGATTCGGGGAGCGCTTCTACTTGAACTTTCTCTTTAACAGTGTACTGTGGAACCGCTTTGTTTATTTGACAGATAGTCATAGAAAAGGTATGATTATGAAAACAGTAAAGATGAAAAAGAATATTATTGTATTATTAACTATACTGGTTTGTTGCATTACGGCATGCAAATCGGGACAAAAGAAGAATAGAACTATGGGAAAAGAAACTATGTTTAAGATAGAAACCACAATGGGAGACATTGTCGTTAAATTGTACGATGATACCCCGAAACACCGTGATAACTTTATCAAACTGGTAGAAAAAGGAGTTTATGAAGGCACATTATTCCATCGAGTGATTAAAGACTTTATGATTCAGGCCGGTGATCCGCAATCAAAAGATGCTCCAAAAGGCAAGAGTCTTGGATCGGGTGATGTAGGCTATACTATTCCTGCAGAGTTCGTCTATCCCAAACACTTTCATAAGAAAGGTGTTTTGGCTGCAGCCCGTCAGGGTGATAATGTCAATCCGAAGAAAGAATCGTCAGGATGTCAATTCTATATTGTGACGGGTAAAGTATTCAGTGACTCCGCGTTGCTGAATATGGAACAGCAAATCAATGAAAACAGACTCTCTAATGTCTTTAATGCGTTGGCACAAAAACACATGAAGCAGATCTATAAGATGAGAAAAGAGAATGATGAGAATGGTTTGATGGAGTTGCAGGAGAAATTGATAGAGCAGGCAAAAGCTGAATCGGCCAAGCAACCGGAATTCCATTTCACACCCGAACAAATAAAAGCATATACCACTGTCGGTGGTGCTCCGCATCTTGATGGAGAGTATACTGTCTTTGGAGAAATTGTTGAAGGAATGGATGTGATTGATAAGATTCAGCAAGTGAAGACCGATCGGAGTGACCGTCCCGAGACAGATGTGAAAATCATAAAAATAGTACCGCTTGAAGATTAATAAACTGACTTTATCAAACGGTTTGCGGCTGGTGCATCATCAGGATCTCAGCACTCAAATGGTTGCATTAAATATACTGTATGACGTGGGAGCTCGCGATGAGCATCCCGAGCATACGGGTTTTGCTCATTTATTTGAGCATTTAATGTTTGGAGGTTCTGTTCATATACCCGATTATGATACGCCTTTACAGCAATCGGGTGGGGAGAATAATGCCTGGACAAACAATGATATTACAAATTATTACCTCACCATACCGCGTTCTAATGTAGAGGTCGGCTTCTGGCTCGAATCCGATAGGATGCAGGAACTGGCCTTTAGCGAACGTAGCCTCGAAGTGCAACGGGGTGTCGTTATGGAAGAGTTTAAGCAGCGTTGTCTGAACCAGCCTTATGGGGATGTCGGACATTTGATTCGTGCTTTGGCATACAAGGTACATCCTTATCGCTGGCCGACTATCGGATTGGATTTGTCGCACATTGCGAATGCAAAGCTCGAAGAGGTGAAAGATTTCTTTTTTCATTTCTATGCGCCGAACAATGCCATTCTTGCTGTGACCGGAAATATTGATTGGGAAGAGACTGTCCGGTTGGCGGAAAAATGGTTTGGTCCTATCCCTGCACGTGAAATTACACCAAGAAATCTTAATTACGAACCTGTTCAACAGGTTGAGCATCGGCAGGTAGTGGAGAGGGATGTCCCCATCGATGCTTTGTTCATGGCTTATCACATGTGCGAAAGGAATTCCGCTGATTATTATGCATTCGATATTCTTTCCGATATACTCAGCAACGGTCGCTCAAGCCGGCTAAACCAACGGCTGGTTCAAGAAAGCCAGTTGTTCTCGAGTATAGATGCCTATATATCCGGGTCACGTGATGCCGGTCTGTTTCACATCAGCGGTAAATTGGCATCTGGTGTTTCGCTCGAGCAGGCTGAAGCGGCGGTAAGTAATGAACTGGAACAATTAAAAAATGAGTTTATTGAACAGGCTGAGTTGGAGAAAGTAAAAAACAAATTTGAATCATCCCAGATATTCGGCAATATCAATTATCTGAATGTAGCGACGAATCTTGCTTGGTATGAATTGACCGGAAAGGCCGAAGATATTGACTCTGAAGTGGATGAATACAGAGCGGTATCAGCCGAACAATTGAGGGATGTAGCTCAGCGTTCTTTTGTCGACAGCAACCGTTCCGTCCTTTATTATAAGAGCAAATAATTGCTCTTATCGCAATAAACTAAGCTTTCATGACACTATTTGCAGGAAAGACCAACAGCCATTATCGCGCATTAATCTCACTTGGCGTCCCAATTATTATCGGGCAACTTGGAGTGATTATGCTTGGTTTTGCCGATACTTTTATGGTGGGACATCACAGTACCGAAGAACTTGCGGCGGCTTCGTTCGTCAACAATATCTTCACCTTGTGTATTATCTTCTGTACCGGTTTTTCTTATGGCCTGACTCCTGTAGTCGGTGAGCTTTATGGTAATCATCGTATTAAAGAAACCGGGCAAGCTCTCCGGTGCAGCTTGGTTGCCAATGTGTTGGTAGCGTTGCTTCTGACGGTTATCATGAGCATATTGTACTTTTTTCTCGATTATCTGGGACAACCTGAAGAATTGATGCCCTTCATCAAGCCTTACTATCTTGTGACATTGTTCTCCCTTATCTTTGTAATGATATTCAATGCGTTTAAGCAGTTTACCGATGGTATTACCGACACAAAAACAGGTATGTGGATATTGCTTGGCGGCAATTTGTTGAATATAGTAGGAAACTTTATATTGATCTATGGAGAGTTTGGTTTTCCCGAATTAGGATTGTTGGGTGCAGGTATCAGTACACTGGTTTCCCGTATAATAATGGTAATTGTCTTTGGCTATATCGTGCTTTATAGTTCCCGTTACACCCCCTATAGAAGCGGCTTTTTCCATTTACCATGGTCGCGGAGTGTATTCAAAAGACTCAATGCTCTCGGTTGGCCGATAGCCTTTCAAATGGGCATGGAGACGGCCTCCTTCAATTTCAGCACCATTATGGTGGGATGGCTTGGAGTGACGGCACTGGCATCACACCAGATCATGCTGACTATTTCGCAGTTCACCTTTATGATGTTTTATGGTATGGGAGCAGCTGTCGCTGTCCGCGTAAGTAATTTTAGAGGGCAGAATGATATGGAGAATGTACGCCGTTCGGCAAGAGCCGGCTTTCATTTGATATTGATGATGGCGGTGATATTGCTTAGTATCATCTTCCTTGTACGTTACCAGATTGGAGGCTGGTTTACGAATGACACCAATGTTTCTGTGGTGGTTTCCTCGTTGTTTTTACCTTTCCTTATCTATCAATTTGGTGACGGTCTGCAAATCAATTTTGCAAATGCCTTGCGAGGTCTTGAAGATGTGAAAGCCATGATGATTATGGCATTCATTGCATATTTTTTGATATCTTTGCCTATAGGGTACTTCTGTGGCTTTGTGCTCAACTGGGGCATTATAGGTGTTTGGATGACATTCCCCTTCGGACTAACCAGTGCAGGCATCATGTTTTGGTTAAGGTTCCGTTATAAAACGAAGTCGAGGTAGCCCGTCTAAACATATATAAAATGTTGGTTCATTGGGTGGTAAACGATTGAATAATATATCGAAAGGTAAAATAGCTGTCGGTTATGCATTGCTATTAGCCGTTTTACTCTTTTCCCTATTCTTTGTCTACAGAGAGATGGGGCATCTACTCTCGTCCGAAAAGAACGATTTTCTTAAGACAGACAGTCTGATTGTTCTTCTTCAAAAGAAAGATTCCAATACGGTCAGCTTATTACGCTCGCTTAGCGAAGCGCATGAAGGGCTTATACCGACTCGTGAAGTTGAACAGATACTTGCTCAGGAAGATAGCACGATACTCCGTCAAAGAGTACAACGCAAAGTGATTTCCCGACGCGATACCATTCTTACCAAACAAAAAAAGAAAGGCTTCTTCCGTCGGTTGGGTGAGGTATTCGTACCACCTAAAAAAGATACGGCTATCCATGTAAAGACCTCTTTGGAGTTTGCCACCGATACATTGCTCGATCCTTATAACCCTGTCGATTCCTTGCATGAGAAACTTCGAGGAGTTACCAATAAGAAAAAGGGTGTGGGATTAGCAGCTCAGCACCGTAGTGAAGTATTGCAACGTTTTAATGAGACTTTGACGATTCGTATTGACAGCTTGCTTAGGCAGTATGAACAGAACGCTTTGCACAAAGCTCATTCGGAAGCAGAATTGCGGCAATCCGTTCGCCAACGTTCCACTCTTATTGTGGGATGTTTTGCAATTGGGGGTATACTTCTTTCCGGCATATTCCTGATTTTGATTTGGCGTGATGTTACCCGTAGCAATCAGTATCGTCGTGAATTGGAGGATGCCAATAGAAAAGCAGAAGAACTGTTGGCTGCTCGTGAACGGTTAATGCTTGCCATTACGCATGATTTCAAGGCACCTCTAGGCTCTATTATGGGCTATGCGGAACTTCTTTCCCGGCTGACGATCGACGAGCGGCAGCGTTTCTATCTAAATAATATGAAGGTCTCGTCGGAGCACTTGCTTAAGTTGGTTTCCGATTTGCTTGAATTCCACCGCCTTGATCTCCACAAAGTCGAGATACAGCATATTTCATTCCATCCGTCTCACTTATTAGAAGAAATCAAAGCCAGCTTTGAGCCTATGGCTATGTCCAAGGGCCTTTATTTGCATAGTGAAATAACTCCCGAATTGGAAAACTCGTTTATAAGTGACCCGCTCCGTTTACGGCAGATTGTTACAAATCTACTTTCCAATGCCATAAAGTTCACCGATAGAGGAGGTATTACCTTGCACGCATCTTTGGGAGGTATAAACGATTCATCTCTATTGGGAGTGCATTTGAAAATAGCTATTTCCGACACCGGAAAAGGGATGCTGCCCGAAGACCGCGAGCGTATCTTTCATGAATTTACCCGCTTACCGGGCGCACAAGGAGAAGAGGGTTTCGGTCTGGGCTTGTCTATTGTCCGTATGCTAATTCGCTTGATGAAAGGCACGATAGAAGTTGAAAGTGAATTGGGCATAGGTAGCCGTTTTATTATCAGTATTCCTGTATCCCGTGCGCTTTCTAGTGCGGTTGTTCCCGGAGAGGGTCTTCCTGAAAGTAATGATGATATGGGAAATGTTTCACAGGATGAAGCTAAGCCTACAATTGTAGAGACGCCGATGAAAGTGCTTCTTATTGATGATGATAGCATACAGCTACAATTGACTTCCACGATGTTGGCACAACGACAGATAACTTCGGTTTGTTGCGTGGAGCCCCAACAGTTATGGGACGCTTTACAAACGGAGACATTTGATCTTCTTCTGACCGATATTCAGATGCCTGCCATTAATGGGTTCGATCTGTTGAAATTGTTACGCAGTTCCGATATACCACAGGCACGTTCCATTCCTGTTGTCGCAGTATCGGCGAGAATGGATATGAACCTTTCCCAATTACAGGAGGCGGGATTCTCCGGTTGCTTGAATAAGCCTTTTACTACCGATGAACTCATAAGGCTGGTCAGTGCTATCAGGCAACAAAGTACGCAAGCTTTTGAATTTACTAAACCCTCCGTATCCTGTGAAACGGATGCGTCGCAAGGATTTAATTTCTCTGCACTGACCGCATTTGCTGAAGATGATCGGGAAGCCACTAAATCTATATTGGAAAGCTTTATCAGTGAGACCCGTATTAATGTGGGCCGAATGCAACAAGCTTTAGAAAATCGTGATACCGGGTATCTAGCCGATATGGCTCACAAAATGCTTCCCTTATTTACTCTATTGAAAGCATCGGCGCTTGTTCATATCTTAAAAGAACTCGAAGCAGCGAGAAGACAACCTTTTACAACAGAAATTGAGACAAAAGGAAATGCTTCGTTGGAGATAATTGGCTCCGTTCTGTTAGAGGCCCGGAAATTACTTGATAAAGGATAGCCTTCGCTGCCCTGCTTCCCATTTTCCAGTATTTCGAAACAAACGAATAGAAAAAAATGTTTAGCTTTGTAGAGTAGTTGTTTATTGTTTAGCAATATTTTCATGAGAAAGAAGTGGTTGAAATGGATAGTTTGGGCAGTGTTTTCTCCCGTTTTGCTGTTTTTTATTTTGATGATATTACTCTATGTTCCTCCCGTACAAGATTTCTTAAGGAAGGAAGCCACTGAGTATGCATCGAAAGAAACCGGCTATAATATCTCAGTCGGCCGCATTGATTTGCGTTTTCCTTTAAACCTGCTACTTCGGCATGTTCAAATAGTCGGGAGACATACAAAGAAGTTCTCAAAGACTTCGCTACCTGATACACTACTGTCTTTTTCGAGCCTGAATGTACGCGTGCAGGCTTTGCCTCTTTTCGCCGGGCGGGTGGAGGTTGATGAAGTAACCCTGAAAAAAGTTTCGGTCAATTCTTTGGAGTTGGTTAAAGGCATGCACGTAAAAGGAGTGTTGGGTAAACTTTCCTTAGAAAGTCATGGAATCAATCCGGGTAAAGAAGAGGCGCTTGTTGATAAAGTGGAATTGAGTGACGCTCACATGATGCTTGCATTGGTCGATACGACTAAAACTCCCGAAGATAAAACAAAGAAAGAACTAAAATGGCGAGTAGTATTGCAACGGCTCCATCTAAAAAATGTATCAGTTGACTACCGGCAGCCATTCGATTCTACTCGTTTAGCTACGCGTATTGTGGATGCGGGATTGAGTGGTGGAGTGCTTGATTTACGCCACGCCTTCTATGGCTTGAAGAAACTGCAGGTGCGTAATGGCTATTTGAACTATGATGTTGGAAAGTCATTGCCTTCGAAAGGCTTCGACCCCTCCCATATTGCTTTGCGTGACATTATGTTTGAGGTGGATTCTGTCATTCTACATAAGCAAACCATGAATGCGGTCATCCGACAATTTATCCTAAATGAACGATCCGGTTTAAACGTATCTTCATTGACAGGACGTTGCTTTGTCAATTCTTCCATTATTCGCATACCAAACCTATCATTGCTGACTCCTCATTCCGAATTGAATTTTTCTTTTCGAACAGATAAAAAAATCTTTAAGAAGCCTTTTTTAGGACATTTGGAAACACGTTTGGACGGTCGTATTGGTAGTCCGGATGCTATTCTTTTGCTGGGAGGTTTACCTGATGAATTCAAAAAGGCATATCCATTCCGCCCATTGACACTTCATGTTGGTTTAAAGGGTGATCTGCAACAGCTGGATATATCCCGTTTGATGGTCGACTTGCCCGGTGCTTTTTCTATTTCGGGTAAAGGGAAATTCAATAATTTGGGCAATAATCTCAAGCGAAAAGGACATGTTGATTTGAATATGAGTATGCGGAATCTTCAGTTTCTGGTAGGTATAGCTGGCTTTAAGCCAGGCGGAAATCTAGCAGTACCCGACAGTATGAATTTAAAAGCCTCCATTGGACTTGATGGTTTACGCTATAATGCTGACGTTGCGTTGAAAGAAAGAGGAGGGACGGTTAAGATGGTAGCTTCCTGTAATACAGCCAAACGGGATTATCAGGCAAAGATTTTTGTAGACGCATTGCAGTTGCACCATTTCTTGCCAAAAGATTCTCTATATGAACTTAGTGCTGAATTTACCGCAAAAGGAAGTGGCTTCAATCCTTTAGCAAGGAAATCTTATGTTGAGGCTCGAATGTCTCTTAAACATCTTCAATACGGCCGGTGGCATATTTCGGATGTCGATCTTAATGCTTTGATCAAAAACGCTTATCTCAAAGCTAATCTGAAAAGTAATAATACACTGCTCAAGATGGAGGGGAATTGCGGGCTGTCTTTAGGGACTCGTTATCTCGATGGAAATGTGCAAATGGCTGTTGAACAATTGGATATTTACAAGTTAGGTTTTACTTCCCAACCGTTGAGGCGTCCTTTTGCTTTTAATCTTCAGGGGCAGGCGCATCGCGATTCGATAAGTGTTAAGGCAAATGCCGGAGATTTGGACTTGGACTTTCGTTCACATAACAATTTTCAGACACTTTTAAAACAGACCAACAAACTTGCTACTGTATTGAAAAAACAGATCAAGGCTAGATACCTTGATCACGGGGCTATTCGAAAGGTTTTGCCAACTGCGGGAATACAACTTCGTATGGGTAAGAATAATCCGGTAAGTGATTTCCTTGCGACAAAAGATATTCGTTTCAATGATTTCCTTCTCCGTTTCGGGATGACTCCACGGATTGGGATAAATGGGCGTACTGCAATACATGGTTTGCGTGTGGACTCTTTGCAATTGGATACAATCTACTTTACTGTGAGGCAAGATACAAGTCGCATGAATTTACAGGGAGGAATAATAAATGGCCCTAAAAATCCCCAATATGTTTTTCGCAGTACATTGACAGGAGAGATTCGTAATAATGATGCTGATTTGAGTCTGAATTTTTTAGATTCCAAGGGAAATGTCGGACTACAGATCGGTGTCAATGCGCGCCCTGTCTTGGGTGGTCAGAACAAAAAAGCCGATGGAATACTTTTCCGGCTCACTCCCGATGAACCAATTATCGCCTTTAGAAAATTCCATTTTATAGATAATAACAACTGGATTTACCTCCATAAAAATATGAGGGTTTATGCCAGTGTGGATATGATGGATAAGGATAATGTAGGTTTTAGGATGCATTCCATCAAAGAGGACTCGGTCTCTTTACAGAATATGGATATTGAATTGCGTCGTATACGCTTGGATGAGGTGAGTCGCATATTACCCTACTTCCCTGACTTTTCGGGACGTTTGTCTGCTGAAACTCATTATATTCAGACTCCAACTTCGCTACAAATATCCACTGAAGCGAATGTTGAGAAGCTGACTTATGAAGGGCAGCATGTGGGTAATGTCGGAATCGGTGTGACCTGGCTTCCGGGAGAATCCGGTACGCATTATCTCAACTCTTATTTCACTTGTGAAGGCAAAGAAGTGATGACGGCTGAAGGTACATTGAAACGTCGGGGTGCGAACGACTCAATCCGGGTGGAAAGTCATTTTGATCATTTCCCCATATCATTGGCTAATCCGTTTATTCCCGATCGGGTGATTTCATTCAACGGAGATGTGGATGGCGGAGTCAATATCTCAGGGACATTGGAGAAACCGGACATCGGTGGCGAACTTAAATTGGATAGTGTCACGCTCTATGCCCGGCAGGCGGGTGCCCGTTATCATTTTGATAATCGTCCCGTTTACATTAAGAACAATCAGTTATTATTCGATAAGTTTGCCATTTACACTACTTCGAAGAATCCGTTTACCATTGATGGGAATATAGATTTTAGAGATTTTCGAAGACCTGTCGCACGTCTTGACTTACTGGCCCGCAAATACACATTGCTTGATGCACCCCGGACTCGGGAGAGTTTGATCTATGGTAAGGTATATGTCGATATGAGAGGTACTGTTCGTGGCCCGTTGGACGCTTTGGTTATGCGTGGCAATATGAATCTTTTGGGCAATACCAATGTCACCTATGTGATGGCTGATTCTCCTTTGACCGTTGAAGACCGTTTGGAAGGGCTTGTCACTTTCACTTCTTTCCGGGATACCACTTTGGTAAAGCCGGAGCCCAAGTCTATTGGCTTTGCCGGTATGGATATGCTAATGTCCGTACATATTGATAATGCGGTGCGTCTGAGAGCTGATTTGAGTTATGATCGTAGCAAATTTGTGGAGTTGGAAGGAGGGGGCGACCTGTCCTTGCACTATACACCACAGGGTGATGTGAATCTGACGGGAAGGTATATACTTTCGGGAGGTACAATGAAGTACTCTCTTCCGGTAATTCCGCTAAAAGAGTTCAATTTGGAAAATGGCAGTTATGTCGATTGGTCGGGGAGTATGATGAACCCGTCTTTGAACCTTACGGCAACTGAGAGAGTACGGGCATCGGTAGCTGATGGAGATAATGGTGCTTCCCGGATGGTTAATTTTGACATATCCGTGAGTATCCGAAATCGCTTGGAAAAGCCCGATTTATTATTTGATATTAGCGCTCCGGATGATCCTACGGTTGAAAATCAATTGGCAGCTATGGGTGCAGAAGAACGCAGTAGACAAGCTATTGCAATGCTGGTAACCGGTGTTTATCTCAATAATACGGGTAAGAGCAACATGAATATGGGGAATGCTCTCAACAGTGTTCTTCAAAGTCAGATAAGCGCTTTAGCTGGTGCTGCTTTCGGCAATTTTTCGGTAGGTATTGAAAATCATAACGGCTCGCAACCGGGAGACAATAGAGGTACCGATTATAGCTTCCGCTACTCTCAACGTTTCTTTAATGACCGTGTACAGGTTGTTATAGGTGGAAAAGTTTCGACAGGGTCCAATGCAACGAATGATACGGAATCCTTTATTGATAATATTTCGTTGGAATATCGTTTGGATACATCCGGAACGCGCTACATTCGGGTCTTTCATAATAAAAATTATGAAAGTGTCTTGGATGGGGAGATCACAGAAACCGGAGTCGGAGTGGTTTTCCGTAAACGGATGGATAATCTGGGTGAATTGTTTATTTTTAAAAGAAGAAATAAAGAAGTCGAGGATAAGAAATGAGATATGTAACAGCTATTTTAATCGGATCTATATTCTTGTTTGGTGCTTGTTCTACAACAAAGAATCTACCGGAAGGAGAAGTACTCTATACCGGGCAGAAGAAAATGGTTGTGGAAAATCGATCTTCAACGCCGGTTGGTCTTAATGCGATGGAAGAGATTGAAGCTGCCTTAGCCAAGGCGCCTAACAATTCTTTTCTTGGTAGTTCTGTTTACCGTACTCCTTTTCCTGTTGGATTATGGTTCTATAACAGTTTCGTAAAGAGCAATGGTAAATTTGGAAAATTTATGTTTAAACATTTTGCGGCTGAGCCGGTATTTATCTCTACTGTGAACCCGGGAATTCGTGCCAAAGTTGCTACGAATATTTTGCATGAATACGGTTACTTTAATGGGACAGTTGGTTACAAAAAGTTTGTCAATCAGGGAGATAGTTTGAAAGCTAAAATCCAGTATACCGTAAATATGCGAACCCCTTATTTTATAGATACATTATATTACTATGGCTTTCCTAATAAAACGCTGGATATAATTAAATCAGGTAACCGTAACTCTACACTAAAATCTGGCAAGCAGTTTAATGTTGTTGACCTTGATGCGGAACGTACTAGAGTCAATACATTATTGCGAAATATGGGTTACTACTATTTTCGTTCCGATTATCTGACTTATCAGGCGGATACGACTCTAGTGCCCGGCGGGCATGTCAGTTTGCGCATGACACCTGTGGCTGATATACCGGCGGGGACGCAGCGCCCTTATTATTTAGGCAATACATCTTTCTATCTTAGAGGGCCTCAAGGACAAATGCCAACGGATAGTTTGCTTTATAAAAATCTATGGATACACTATTACGATAGATTAAAAATCCGACCGAATATGCTTTACAGGTGGCTACATTATCAGGGATATCGTAGAAAACGCCAGACGCAGGGAAACACGATGATGCGAAAACGTCCGGAGGGATTATTCAGTCAGTACAGACAGAGTAGAATACAGGAACGTTTAGCTAATTTGGGTATTTTCGGTTATATGGAAATGCAATATATACCGAGAGATACAGCATTGATATCAGATACTTTGGATGTAAATATTCTAGCGTCATTGAATAAACCCTATGATGCGGAATTGGACTTTAATGTGACCATGAAGAGTAATAACCAAACTGGACCGGGAGCAGCATTTACCGTTACTAAAAATAATGTATTCGGTGGGGGTGAGACATGGAATGTAAGGTTGACCGGATCATACGAATGGCAGACCGGGAAAAACAGAAGCTCCATGATGAATAGTTATGAGATGGGTTTGTCGACATCCCTTACTTTTCCCAGAGTTGTTTTTCCCAGGTTAGGAACTCTTGAATATGACTTTCCGGCTACTACGACTTTTCGACTCTATACTGATCAGTTGAACAGATCGAAATATTATAAGCTGCTTGCTTTTGGAGGCAATGTGACTTATGACTTTCAACCTCGTCCAACGATCAAGCATAGCATTACCCCCTTCCGGTTGACATTTAATACGTTGAGCAATCGGACTGCAGCTTTTGACTCATTGCAGAGTGCTAATCCTGCACTTTATATCAGTCTGCGGAATCAATTTATTCCGGCATTTGAGTACACTTATACTTATGATAATGGTAACCTGAGGACTGTTCGGCATCCTTTATGGTGGCAAACCACCCTGACTTCAGCGGGTAATGTGACATCCTGCATCTATCGTATCTTTGGAGAGCCTTTTGATAAAAAAGGAAAAGAGCTTTTGGGCGTACCGTTTGCACAATTTTTGAAAGTCAATTCCGAACTACGCTATCACTTTAGAATAGACAAGAACCAAATGATTGCTTCACGCATTGCCGCAGGTGCGATTTGGTCGTATGGTAATGCCACTATTGCTCCTTACACGGAGCAGTTCTATGCCGGTGGAGCCAATAGTGTGCGTGCATTCATGTCCCGTACAATAGGTCCTGGGGGTTATCATCCTGACAAGAACGATAAATACGCTTTTATTAACCAAGTCGGGGATATTCGTCTCGAAGCTAATCTTGAATACCGCTTTCGCCTTATCGGAGATTTGCACGGAGCTATATTTCTTGATGCCGGTAATGTGTGGTTGATGAGAGATGATCTTACCGAGGGGAATGAACGCAAAGAAGGACGATTCCGGTTAAAAGATTTTCCTGATCAGATTGCATTAGGAACGGGAGCCGGATTGCGTTACGATATGGATTTTCTTGTTTTCAGGGTAGACTGCGGTATTGGTCTACATGCACCTTATGATACCGGAAAAACAGGCTATTACAATATTCCGAGCTTTAAAGACGGAATGGCTTTTCATTTTGCAATAGGCTATCCTTTCTGACCCCAATATTACAATATCTACAGAGAAAATGTTTTTGCTTTTTTATTCCTCCTTATAACGCTTTCAGAAATTATGGTGTATCTTTGCACCCACTAAACGGTAACACTAACCTTTATTATTAACTACATAATCATGAAACCTACTTTATTTGTATTGGCTGCCGGAATGGGTAGTCGTTATGGGGGATTAAAACAACTCGATGGTCTGGGCCCGAATGGCGAAACAATAATGGATTATTCTATTTTTGATGCTATCCGTGGAGGATTTGGTAAGGTTGTTTTTGTAATACGTAAAGATTTTGAGAAAGATTTTCGCGACAAAATTCTGAGCAAATATGAGAATCATATTCCGGTGGAATTGGTGTTCCAAGCATTGGATAACCTTCCGGCTGGATTCACTTGTCCTGAAGAGCGCGTTAAACCGTGGGGAACAAATCACGCTGTACTTATGGGTAAAGATGTGATTAATGAACCTTTTGCGGTGATCAATGCTGATGATTTTTACGGACGTGACAGCTTTGCTGTTTTGGGAGAAGCTCTTTCCGAAATGACTGGAAAGAAGAATGACTACTGCATGGTAGGATATCGTGTAGGTAATACATTATCCGAAAGTGGATCGGTAGCACGCGGCGTTTGCGAAACAAATCCTGAAGGCTACTTGACAACTGTTGTCGAACGTACAGCTATTGAACGCATTGATGGCAAAGTGTCTTTTAAAGATGAGAACGGTGTAATGCAAACTATTGGTGACAATACTCCTGTGTCAATGAACATGTGGGGCTTTACTCCTGATTACTTTGCTTATTCCGAGGAGTACTTCAAGGAATTCCTGAACGAAAATAAGGATAACTTGAAAGCTGAGTATTTTATTCCTTTGATGGTGAATAAACTCATAAATGAAGGCACTGCCCGTGTTAAAGTTCTTGATACGGTTAGTAAATGGTTCGGAGTAACTTATGCAGCTGACCGTCAGGGAGTAGTGGATAAGATTCAAGCTCTTGTAGATGCAGGCGAATATCCAGCTAAACTGTTCTGATAATTTTAGAGAACGATATAAAGAAAAGGGGTGTGTCAAAAGCCCCTATTTCATAAAAACGCCCTTGTTACAGCATGTTGTAGCAAGGGCGTTCTGCTATTTTTTTGGCTTTTGACACACCTTCTTATTATGCAGCTATTTTGCTTCTTATTTCAAGTCTTTCAATTCCCAACCCAATGCACTTGCACCTAATACGGCTGCATCAGAGTCTTTCAATTCAGACATCAATAGTTTTGCTTTGCCTTTGAATATAGTGAGGATATTCTTATCGATAGCCTTTTGGATAGGATTGAATATATAGTCACCTGATTTTGCCAGACCTCCGAATAAAATAATCGCTTCAGGACTTGAGAAGGCAACAAAGTCGGCGATTGCTTCACCTAAGATGGTACCTGTATATTCAAAGATATCTTTTGCAAGTTGATCTCCTTTCACAGCGGCATCATATACATCTTTACTTGTGATGCTTTCAGCCGGTGTGGCACGTAAAAGGCTGGCGTCGGTTCTTGCAGTAAGAAACTCTCTTGCAGTACGGGCTACTCCTGTTGCAGAACAGTAAGTCTCCAGGCAGCCATGACGACCACAACCACATAGACGACCATTGTCGCGGCGTATGATAGTATGACCCAGTTCTCCGGCAAAACCATCATGTCCGTACACCATTTGTCCGTTGATCACGATTCCGCTACCAACTCCGGTTCCTAATGTAATCATGATAAAATCCTTCATTCCACGGGCAGCACCATAAGTCATTTCACCAATAGCGGCAGCATTAGCATCATTTGTCAATGCAGTAGGAATGCTTAAACGTTCTTCAAACATTGCAGCCAAAGGGATAATACCTTTCCATGGCAAGTTTGGAGCAAATTCTATTGTTCCGCTATAGTAGTTTCCGTTTGGAGCGCCTATACCGATACCTTTTATTTTATCAACTCCTCCATTAGCGATGATAAGGGGAAGCAGGTTTCTGCAAACTTCGTCCACATAATCATCCACTTTCTCAAAAGACCCGGTTTTGATCGAGCTACTTGCGATGATTGTTCCTCTTGCGTCTACAATACCGAAGACGGTGTTTGTTCCGCCTATATCAATGCCCACTACATAGGGCCTCTCCATACTTGAATTCATGATACTACAGTTGTTTTTAAAGGGTTAGTTCATTTATTTATGGATACAAATTACACAAAGAAAAATGATACCGCAAAATCTTTTTTAAAAAAATTCATCTCTTTTGCAACTTTTCGTTACCCCTGTGCGTCTAATAATGAAAATAGATCGTTATTTATTAAAAAAGGCTAGAAACGTGATACATTTGAAGGACATTAATAAGACCTATAACAACGGAGCACCAATGCATGTGCTCAAAGGCATTGATCTCGATATAAATAAGGGTGAATTTGTTTCCATAATGGGCGCTTCGGGGTCTGGCAAATCAACTTTGCTCAATATTTTGGGTATCCTGGATAACTATGATACAGGTGAATATTACTTGAATGGTACGCTTATAAAGAATTTGAGTGAAACCAAAGCGGCAGAGTATCGGAATCGCATGATTGGATTTATCTTTCAATCTTTCAATCTCATCTCTTTTAAGAATGCAGTGGAAAATGTGGCATTGCCTCTTTTCTATCAAGGTATAAGTCGACGCAAACGTAATGCGCTTGCATTAGAGTATCTTGATCGTTTGGGACTTAAAGATTGGGCAAACCATTTACCCAACGAAATGTCCGGTGGGCAGAAACAGCGCGTTGCAATAGCACGTGCATTAATTACCCAACCCCAGATAATTTTAGCGGATGAGCCGACAGGCGCTTTGGATAGTAAGACTTCTGTTGAAGTTATGCAAATATTAAAAGATTTGCACAGTACGGGCATGACAATCGTTGTGGTTACTCATGAAAGTGGTGTTGCCAATCAGACGGATAAGATCATCCATATAAAAGACGGAATAATAGGAAGTGTGGAAGAAAATAGAGATCATGATGCTTCTCCTTTCGGGCAAAACGGTTTTATGAAATAATACGAGCGGATACGCTAATTTTTCTTACTTAATAATTATAACGTATGCTTGATCTTTGGCAAGAAATATATGGTACAATCAAGAGAAATAAACTCAGGACTTTTCTTACAGGATTTGCTGTGGCTTGGGGTATTTTCATGTTAATTGTACTTCTTGGAGCCGGAAACGGACTTATTCATGCTTTTGAAAAGTCGTCTTCCGAACGAGCTTTGAATTCTATTCGCATCTTTCCCGGTTGGACCAAAAAGTCTTATGACGGATTAAAAGAAGGACGTCGTATTCAGTTGGAAAATAAAGACCTTGTATCAACCGAGGAAACTTTTTCGGAGAATGTAGTCAGCGCAGGGGCAACTGTTGAGCAAAGTGATGTAAATATCAGTTTCGGACAGGAATATGTCAGTATGTCTTTACTTGGAGTTTTTCCGAACTATACGGAGGTTGAAACTGTGAAAACCGCAACAGGTCGTTTTATTAATCACATAGACTTGCAAGAGCGCAGAAAAGTTATTGTTCTTCATAAAAAGACTGCAGAAATCCTTTTTGGTAAGACACATACCGAACCTATCGGGCAGTTTGTAAATGCGGGAGGAGTTGCTTATCAGGTTATCGGCACCTATAACGATCAGGGAGACCGTGGAGCAAATGAAGCTTATATACCGTTTTCCACTCTGCAGACAATTTACGATAAAGGGATACAGCTGAATAACATCATATTCACTACCAAGGGATTGAACTCTATAGCTCAAAATGACACTTTTGAAGTAAATTATCGTAAAGTGATCGGAGCTAATCATCGCTTCGACCCGAAAGACGACAGTGCGATATGGATTTGGAATCGCTTATCCAACTATATGCAGACACAAAAAGCAATGGGCATACTTCGTACGGCAATATGGGTAATCGGTATTTTTACACTACTCAGTGGTATTGTAGGTGTATCCAATATTATGCTGATAACCGTTAAGGAAAGAACGCGTGAATTCGGTATACGGAAAGCTCTTGGAGCCAAACCTATTTCAATATTACGATTGGTTATTATAGAAAGTGTGGTGATCACTACGCTGTTTGGCTATATTGGTATGGTGATAGGCATTGCCGCCACGGAATGGATGAATGTGGCGTTTGGTAATCAGACGATGGATGCCGGTGTGTTCCAGCAGACCATGTTCTCCGATCCTACCGTCGATATGGGAGTTGCTATTCAAGCAACATTGACCTTGATTATTGCCGGTACGCTTGCCGGTTTCTTCCCCGCTAAAAAAGCAGTGAGTATACGTCCTATTGAGGCTTTACGGGCAGAGTAGTTAAATGATGAATTATTCAATGAAAAGAGTATGAGAATAGATATTGATTCTTGCGAGGAAATCCTCATTACGATAACAAGAAATAAGACTAGGAGCTTATTGACTGCTTTCGGAGTATTCTGGGGAATATTCATGTTAGTGGCTCTTATTGGAGGTGGACATGGAATGCAGGAGCAAATGAAGAAGCAATTCGAGGGATTTGCTACTAATTCGGGTTTTGTCGCAGCAGAGAAGACGGGTGAGGCTTATAAAGGTTTCCGTAAGGGACGTGCTTGGGATTTGGAACTTGAAGACATTGAACGTTTACGGCGTGGAGTCCGTGAATTGGAACATGTCACTCCTTCCATTGCAAACTGGGGCTCAACGGCAGTCTATGAAGACAAAAAATATAGTTGTACGGTTAAAGGACTTTTCCCTGATTATGAGTTTATAGAACATCAAAAGATTTCGTTGGGACGGTTTCTTAATGATGTCGATATTAGTGAGGCACGAAAAGTCTGCGTAATAGGTAAGCGTGTTTATGAAAGCCTTTTCAAACCGGGGGAAGACCCTTGTGGGAAATTTGTAAAAGTCAATGGCGTTTATTTTCAAATTGTCGGGTTGTGTATCTCCGAAGGGAACATAAACATACAAGGAAGGGCTTCTGAGGCGGTGACAATACCTTTCACCACTATGCAACAAGCTTATAATATCGGGAATAAAATTCATGTGGCGTGTTTCACAGTGAAGCCGGGGGTAAAAGTGACCGATCTACAAGATAAAATAGAAGGGGTGATTAAAAAAGCCCATTATATTGCCCCGAATGATAAGCAGGCGGTCATGTTCCTCAACGCCGAAGCAATGTTCTCCATGGTTGATAATTTAATGGCAGGTACACGAATCCTAATTTGGATGGTGGGGCTGGGTACATTATTTGCCGGTGCTATTGGTGTTTCCAATATTATGATGGTGACGGTGCGTGAACGTACTACTGAAATAGGTATCCGCCGTGCCATTGGAGCCCGTCCGCGTGATATTCTACAACAAATCTTATCGGAGAGTCTCGTGCTGACTTCGATTGCCGGAATGGCGGGGATTTCATTTGCCGTACTTATACTTCAAGTCTTGGAGGCGGCAGTCAACGATCCGGGCCAGACAACGATACATTATCAAGTTTCATTTGGTCTTGCAATGGGTACTTGCTTTTTGCTTGTCTTCTTGGGAATATTGGCCGGACTGGCTCCCGCCTATCGTGCAATGGCCATTAAGCCGATTGATGCGATACGCGACGAATGATGCTTATGATAGAGATTATTGGTTTTTTTGATAGAGACATTTATAAAGAAATTTAGAAAATAATATATTATTCCTATGAAAAAGTATTTTAAGATTGCATTATTGGTGGTTGTTGCCGCCGTTTTTATCGGAACCTTCGTGTTTTTGTATAAAAAATCGCAACCAAAAGTTACTGTTTATGAGGTTGTATCGCCTGAAACTACAGATTTGGCAAAAACAACAGTTGTGACAGGGAAGGTTGAACCTAGAGATGAAATCCTCATCAAGCCACAGATTTCGGGTATTATTGATGAAGTCTATAAAGAAGCGGGACAGAGTATTCATAAAGGTGAAGTGATAGCTAAAGTTAAAGTTATACCTGAGCTGGGAAGCTTAAACTCAGCTGAGAGTCGTGTTCGTTTGGCGCAAATTAATGCAAAACAAGCTGAAGTGAACTTTTCACGCGTGAAGAAGATGTTTGATGATAAACTGATCAGCAAGGAAGAATATGAGAAAAGTGATGTCTCTGCTAAACAGGCTCGGGAAGAACTTAGCACAGCTAAAGATAATCTCGAAATCGTAAAAGAAGGAATCACAAAGAACAGTGCATCTTTTTCAAGCACGCTCATCCGTTCCACTATCGACGGACTTATTCTTGATGTCCCTGTTAAAGCAGGAAACTCTGTGATTATGAGTAATACGTTTAATGATGGCACCACGATAGCAACTGTTGCTAATATGAATGACCTTATCTTTAGGGGTAAGATTGATGAAACCGAAGTAGGACGCATTCGCGAAGGTATGCCGGTGAAACTTACTATCGGAGCATTGCAGAATCTATCATTCGAAGCTAATTTGGAATATATCTCTCCTAAAGGCGTTGAAGAAAACGGAGCAAATCAGTTTGAAATTAAAGCTGCGATAAAGATCCCTAATAACGTGAAGATCCGTTCCGGTTATTCTGCTAATGCCGAAATTGTATTGGATAATGCCAAGAAGGCACTTACCATACCCGAAAGTACTGTTGAATTTAAAGGGGATAGCACTTTTGTCTATATCCTTAAGAAAAGTGACCCTGTGCAGACATTCGAACGTAAACGAGTTATAGTAGGTATGAGTGATGGCATTAAGATTGCTGTCAAGAGTGGCTTGACCGCGAAAGATAAAGTGCGCGGAGCAGAAAAGAAAGATAAACAATGATAGTTGCTTTATGAAAGGGAATGATATGAAAAAAAATATACTACTCTTTGGCTTGGCTGTCTGCTGTCTTTCGGGACAGGCGCAGGAAGTGTGGACATTGCGTCGTTGCATAGATTATGCCATTGAACACAATATTGATATAAGGAAAAGCGCGAATGTAGCTGAGCAAGATGCTGTAAATGTAAATACGGCAAAATGGGCTCGCCTGCCGAATTTAAATGGGGGTGCCGGACAAAATTGGTACTGGGGACGTGCTCAGGTGCCGATGAAGGATGCCGACGGAAGGGAATATACCGGTTATGTAAACACGAACAGCAATTCTACAAGTTTGCAATTGAATGCCAGTGTTCCTTTGTTTACCGGTTTTGAAATTCCTCATCAATACGCTTTATCCAAACTCAATCTGCAAGCGGCATTATCCGATCTTGAAAAAGCTAAAGAAGATGTTTCTGTAAACATTGCATCATCTTATTTGCAGGTTCTGTACAATAAAGAACTGCATGAGGTGGCACTTGGTCAGGTTAAGCTAAGTAAAGAGCAATGCGCCCGTATCGTCCGTATGGAAGAATTGGGTAAAGCTTCACTGGCTGAAGTTGCTGAGGCTAAATCGCGTGTGGCGCAGGATGAGATGAGTGCGGTACAGGCCGAAAATAATTATCGGTTGGCTTTACTCGATTTGAGTCAGCTCATTGAGTTACCTACACCTGAAGGTTTTACTTTACCCACACCTGACACGGATATCAAGCTCAATCCACTTAGTCCTCCGGATGAAATTTATCAATATGCGGTAGGTAATAAAGCGGTTGTTCAGGCTGCACAGTATCGGTTGGAAGGAAGTAAGCATAACATACGCATTGCCGAGAGTGCTCTCTATCCTCAACTGACTCTTAACGGAAGTCTTGGCACAAGTTATCAATCAACTTTGAGTGACAATTTCAACTCACAGATGAAGAATAACTTTAATAAGTATGTTGGCTTGAGCCTGAATGTACCTATCTTCAATCGTTGGGCTACCCGCAATCGCATTCGTACCGCCAAATTGCAACAAGAAAACTATTCGTTGCAACTGGATAATGTAAAGAAAGGGTTATATAAAGAAATACAACAAGCATGGTATAATGCTATAGCTGCCGACAGTAAATACAATAGTAGCGTTGTTGCAACTAATTCCAGTGAAGAGTCTTTCAGACTAATGAGTGAGAAATATGAAAACGGAAAAGCAACTGCAGTGGAATATAACGAGGCTAAACAAAACTTATTCAAGGCTCAGTCAGGCGAGTTACAAGCTAAATATGAATATTTGTTCCGCACTAAACTTCTAGACTTTTACAAAGGGATCCCTTTGGAATAATATTGAGTGGTTTTCTATTTATAAATCCTCTTTTGGCATATTGCTGGAAGGGGATTTTTTTAACCCGTTATTATTCTTTACCTTTGCCGCGAATAACCGAGTATGGGAAAATAAATTAGTATGAAAACGGTTAAGCATAAAATTCTGTTGGGAACTCTTTATGGAACTGTTTGTCTCTTCATAATACTGACAACTCTTTTTATTAGTCGAAATGCGATCTTGCATTATTTCGCTGATCGCCGTATATCCAGTTTGGAAAAAGATTATGGACTGAATATTCATTATTCCAGTCTTAATCTTAGTGGATTGAATACGATCTCTTTGAATGACTTTACAGTTGTTCCGCTACAAAGGGATACTTTACTTACCCTGGAATCATTGAACGTTCGGCTTGGATTATGGAATTTGCTTCAGGGAAAGCCTGATGTGAGGGATGTACATTTGGATGGTCTGGATGTCCGGTTTATAAAAAAAGACTCAATAGCCAATTACGATTTTCTGTTTCGTTCTCCTCAAAAGAAAGAAAATCAGGATGAGGATAAATTGGATTATAAGAAGCGATCACAAGCTTTACTCGACTTATTATTCGGCTTGCTCCCACGTAATGGGGAATTGACCGGATTGCATATCCTCGAACAAAAAGATGATAAGTTTGTCGCACTTTCCATCCCTCAGTTCCGTATATCCGGTAATCATTTTGAGGCGACGGTGTCCATAAAAGAGGATTCCGTGAGTCAGACTTGGCGGACAGAAGGTGAGCTAAATCCACCGGAACGCCGCTTGAATGCAAAATTGTATACTCTCCATCACGGGGAAATTACTCTGCCCTACGTTACCCGCCGTTTTGGAGCAGATGTAAAGTTTAGCAGCCTTAATTTCAGTCTGATGCAAGAGAATGATCGTCATGGTGCTGTGTGCATCAGCGGTGCTGCCGAGATCAACGGGCTAAGTATATACCATAAGCGGCTATCTCCTGAAGTGATTAATCTTAACCGCGGACAATTAGATTATCGGGTGAATATTTTCCCCCATGCATTAGAGTTAGATAGTGGGAGTGTGGCACGTTTCAATACGCTGGCCTTTCATCCATACATCCATGCCGAGCGATTTGAAAAGAGTATTCACGAACGTTATTGGCATTTTATTGTCTCTGTTCGTAAGCCTTGGTTCCCGGCACAGGAGTTATTCGGTTCTTTACCTGCGGGACTTTTTGAAAACCTTCAAGGTATGCGAACAACGGGACAATTGGCTTATAATTTTCTTTTTGATGTTGATTTTTCACAACTGGATAAGCTGAGACTAGAGTCGGAACTTAAGTCGAAGAACTTCAGAATAGTAAGTTATGGCAAGACAAGCCTGACTAAAATGTCCGGTGAGTTTCTGTACACGGCTTATGAAGACGGGCGACCGGTACGCACATTTCCGATAGGACCTTCATGGGATCATTATACGCCATTGGATAGTATTTCTCCTTTGCTTCGCATGTCTGTAATGCAGAGTGAAGACGGAGCCTTCTTCTACCATCACGGATTTTTGCCTGACGCTTTGCGCGAAGCTCTCATTTATGACCTTAAAGTCCGTCGATTTGCCCGTGGGGGTAGTACAATCTCTATGCAACTTGTCAAGAATGTATTTTTGAATCGAAATAAGAACATTGCCCGTAAGCTTGAAGAAGCTCTCATCGTGTGGCTCATAGAAAATGGTCGACTGACTTCTAAAGAACGAATGTATGAAGTATATCTGAATATAGCCGAGTGGGGGCCACTTATTTATGGTGCACGTGAAGCTGCAGAGTTTTATTTTAATAAGCGCCCTTCACAACTGACGGCTGAAGAATCAATCTTTTTGGCCTCTATTGTGCCGAAGCCTAAGCATTTTAGAAGTTCTTTCACTGCTACAGGACAGTTGAAAGAGAATCAGGCGGGTTATTATCGTCTGATTACGAGGCGGCTCGTGAAAAAAGGCTTACTCACAGAAGAGGAAGGAGAGGCTATACTTCCTGTTGTTGAGCTGAATGGTCCTGCGAAAAAGTTCTTTGTGACCGATTCTATAGCAACAAGCTCTGATGAGCCGGTTGAGAATTAGAATATAGACCTATATTAACTATATTATAACCAAATGCTTGTTCCGAGTCGGAAACCGATATGACGTTTCAGATTCATTTCTTCGAGTAGGAAGCCTTCTGTCTTTGCGGTCATTCCTAAATTGACAGATAATCCTTTAAGGCCTTTAGTACTCGAAAAGAAGCGATATTTACCTGTGATATCGAAAGCGCCACCTGCTTTTCCCGAATTTTCTCTGAAGGCTAATTCTTGGGGTTGTACCCATCCGTGTAATGACGTATCAACGGTAATGTTCTTAGTGATTGAAATATCATAGAAATCCATGCCGAATGCCGGAAACCATGTGCTCTTGTTCTCATACTGCCGTAAATAGAAATGTGCGTTGACTGATTTTGTCAACAGCCAGAAATGCTCGTCTATATAGTCACCAAAAGGAACCATGCCATAACCTAAAGCAAAATTTCCCATGCATTTACTATTCAGTCTTAAGCCGGTTTTTCCCATGAGTAGCGGATCAACCAAATTGAAAAGAGAACGCCAACCTACTCTTTTTGTAAACTTCTTCTCTTCCGGTGTTAAATCGTCATAGTCTGTGTATCGTTTGAATTCCATATTGGGACGGTGGAGATGCCGGATAGCTCCGTAAACATCATGTCCTACGATGTCTCGTTTAAGTTCGTCATTCTCTTCTTTTATGCCTGCATCCACTTTGAATAATCCGTAACAATAATAGCCGATGAGGCTCAATTTGCGGATTGAATAATCGTACCACAGTGTACTCACATTCTCTTTCTTTAAATTCATTAATGAGGCTTCGCGCAGTAGCATGGCATAATCAGATTCAAGTCCGGCGGTATGCAAACGGATATAAGTCGGCAAATCCGTATCCCGTAATAGTTTCAGATCAGCGTCTCTCACTCCTGTGACGTATGCAGCAAGGTCTTTATTAAAAAAAGGTTGTGAGATACTTCCTATTCCTTTATAAGTAAGGATGGAGCGGTGCCCCTCTTCATGCGTTAAAGGGATATATAAGAGACTCGATACGAGAGTGTTGACGTATAGCCTCCATTTTGTGGAAACTTTTTTGTTTATTTCATTTACTGCCATTCGATATAAACTCAGCGAACTCTCATTGAATTGTCGCATGGTAAATAGTTTGGCAGGAGAATCTTCTATGATAAAAGTATACTCTTTCTCTTTTGTGGTCTGTATTGAATCTTTCTGTGCAAATAAGCTATTGAAAGATAGCATTGCTATAAAAATGATTATATATATTTTTTTTTCCATAGGTAATGATATTATCTGTATTTTGCGTTAAGGTTTTATTTCCGGGGCTTAAGCTTTTCAAAGTTATGTATATAAAATGATACAATCAAAAATGTTTTTTACTTGATGATAATTATTTATATGATTACTTTCCTGTTTTTCTATATTGTCTAATTAATTATTCTTTTCGAACACTCTACTCTATTGCCATTTCATCGTTGGTAACATGAATGTGAATGTAATGAGATTATACAAAATGTGTATGCCGATACAATAAAGAATGCCGCATTGAATACGGGCTTTGTTCAAAAAGAAAGCGAGTATGCCGAGTGGTATAACTTGTATGAAGGCAAAGATAAAATTGTTCCAATGGAGATTGGTGAAGTTTGTTAGATGCAACAGCGCAAAAAACACCATGCTGATGTAACCAGCTGCGGACTTTGCTTTTAATCCGTATTCTTTTCGGGCATAATAGAGAATGATGCTGATCCAACATAGATTTGATAGAATAATGTTCGCAACAAACGACTCCGTTTTGCCAAATAATACTAAGGTCAGCTTGAATAGCATTCCTAGTGCAAAGCTTCTTAAAAGGACTTTGCGTTCCAGCGTGATGGGATATCTGAATAAAACTTCTTCGATGCACGGGCCTATCAAGCAGATCATGAGAAAGGTAAGAAATATCCCATGCTTTTGTATTAAATCAGACTGATTGTTAATTGGAAGTGAAACAAATTGTTTCCCTATCCATAGTATGCCGGAGATTGGAGCTGCCACGATGGCAATAAGAACGAATGCCCATATAGTATACTGGGTCGTTAATTTGAGCTTTGTGTACATAATAATGAAGTAAAAGATTCGATATAATATGTTGGCCTTAGCTTTATAGGATTCTTTGATTATCTGTTTTTATATAAAATATTTATAAAAATAAAGATAAATATTATTACATGTGTTATTTTGATAAATAATTAATGATATACTTAAAATATTTATGTCATGGAGGGTTCATTGTTTGATCGTCATTTTGTTCAATGTCAATGTGAAGCAAAGCAGGAACAACATACATGTAATGTATAGCAAACCAGGAAGGCTTTTGGGTTTCTGTAAAATGAAGCAGGAAGAATAAATCATAAAGTGTGAAGCATTTCCGGGCATAGTCACATAAGAAACGTGCATAGTCAAGTAATCCCATTCCCATAAGGAGGTATGCTAGTTCCCATTATTAGTTACAACAGTATCTATATAGAGGAACTATGATTCCCTAGGTTAGAAACTGTTGTTTCTTGACCTTGGAAATAATCATTGCTTGCCTTTGTAAAGAGAATGGTTAGGATGGCGGTAGAGATAAGGTAGCTCTATACTAATGAGTCATAATGGAACTCTATTTTCTCTCTTTTCGCAGAGTTTGGGGAACAAAATGTGTAAAAACACATCGTTTTCAACCATAATTTGGGCATCCATTTTTCTTTCTAAATCCATGCATTGTTGGTTTATGTGTTTGCTTGTCAGTGTGTTATATGAATCGTTGGCAGGGTGCAATTAACTTTAATTGCACCCTGCTGTTTCGCTTAATTGCACCCATGTATCATCCTTTATATCAATGCTTTATATAGGTTGGTGCAAGCAGTGCAATTAAAATACGCAAAAAAACTCTAGGTAGAGAAGGCGTGAGAAAGTGTTCTATTTGCTATATTTGTCGCAATTTAAGGTATAATTGATAAAAAAATGAAGAAGAATTTACAGAGAAATCTATTTGGAACGTTTTTGCTGGCTTTCTTTTTGCTCACTTCGTGCCATTCGGCTTACAATGTGACAAAGACTGAAGGCAAGATGGTTTCAATAGACTCGACTTGGGATGCGAAACCTGTAGGGGAAGCTATTGCGATGATCACTCCTTATAAAGCGAAAATAGATAGCGTGATGTATCGTGTGGTCGGTACAGCCGAAATGACAATGGACAGAGGACTTCCGGAAAGCTTATTGTCTAATCTGGTTGCCGATTTATTGAAACAGTCTGCTACCCAAGTGCTAGGAAAACCTGCGGATATGGGCTTGGTGAATGTGGGTGGTCTGCGTAATGTTCTGACAGAAGGACCGATCACAACTGGAAATGTATTTGAAATATTGCCATTTGAGAACTCTTTATGTGTACTAACCATCTCAGGAGCTAATCTGAAACATCTATTTGAGAACATAGCTGCACAGCATGGACAGGGCGTGAGTGGAGTTCGGTTGGTTATTACTAAAAGTGGAAAGTTAGCCGAGTGCACTGTCGGTGGACAACCTCTGGATGAACAGAAACTTTATACGGTTGCCACCATTGACTATGTAGCGGATGGAAATGACGGTATGCCTGCTCTTCTGCAAGCAGAAAAACGGGTTTGCCCCCAAGGTGCGACATTGCGCAATATATTTATGAATTATGTGGAAAGTCAGACTGCTGCCGGTAAGAAAATAACTTCTAGTTTGGATGGCAGAATAACAGTACAAAATTAAGAATAAGATGAAACGGAAATATATATTATTAGCGTTGTTGTTTTTGCCGGTAAGTTTTCTGGGAGCACAGCAGACCAAACATTTAGAAATTCTTCAAACAAGTGATACGCACAGTCGTATTGAACCTATCCCGACCACTTCCGCCGATCGTAGTGCAGGTATGGGAGGTGCAGCTCGCCGTGCTGCATTTATAAAGCAGGAGCGTACTCAAAACCCTGATTTGTTGGTGTTCGATTGTGGCGATATCTCCCAAGGTACTCCTTACTACAATGTATTCAGAGGAGAGCTTGAAGTGAGAATGATGAATCTGATGGGTTATGATGCCATGGCTATCGGTAACCATGAATTTGACTCGGGGCTTGATAATATGGCCCGCCTGTTTCGGATGGCGAAGTTTCCGGTGCTTTGTGCAAATTATGATGTAAAAGGTACTGTACTGGATGGACTTGTAAAGCCTTACGTGATTTTGAAACGCAACGGTCTTAAAATCGGTGTGTTTGGCTTATCTCCTAAGTTGGAAGGTCTGGTGCAGGCCGATAAATGTGAGGGAGTGATTTATAATGATCCTATACCTGTGGCACAAAAAATGGCTGATCTGCTCAAACAGAAAGAGCATTGTGATGTTGTAGTCTGTCTTTCACATCTTGGCATTACGAGCCAGTATCCCAATGAACCTTGCGATGAAGAATTGGTTCGCAAAACCAATCATATTGATGTGATATTGGGCGGACATTCCCATACATTTATGAATAAGCCGGCTTATTATTTAAATAAAGATGGAGTAACTGTTGCCGTATCGCATACAGGCAAAAATGGAATTTATGTGGGTAAGCTCGATTTAACACTTACAAAAAAATAACACGATAGAGAAATCTGCCAGGGAGCTTGACACAGAGTTTATGCTATGCAGGAACGTATTTGCTTCTTGTGAATTAGAGTATGGCTCTATTGAAAAAATATAATCATGAGTAAACGAATAGTTCTAGCTGTTTTATGGGTTTTATTATCAATTCGGTTTGTAGCTGCCGCTCCCCGAATATACCCTCCTTACTTGCCTTCATCTCAAGATGAGCAGTGTAAAGCATGGGTTGATTCGGTCTTTTCGCGCTTAAACTTACATGAAAAAGTGGGGCAGCTCATTGTGGCGACTTTTCCTGCAAGAGCTGATAAGCAGACCCGGAAGCAAATAAAAGCTCTTGTGAAAAAGTACAAGATTGGCGGATTACTTTTTTCTGAAGGAGTGGCTGAGGAACAAGCTATTCTTACTAATATCGCACAGAAGGAATCGGATGTCCCTGTTCTTATCACTTTTGATGGAGAATGGGGACTTTCCATGAGATTATCGGGTATGCCTGATTTTCCACGAAATGCAGCGCTTGGTTGTATCGAAGATAATGAATTGATCGCGGCTTATGGTCGGGAGGTTGCACGCGAATTCAAAGAGTTGGGGGTGCAGGTGAACTTTGCCCCCGATGCCGATGTAAATACCAATCCTAATAATCCGGTTATTCATTTCCGTTCTTTTGGGGAAGACCCCAAAAAGGTTTCTGAGAAAGTCTTGGCTTATGCTCACGGGCTTGAAAGTGGAGGCATACTTTCTGTTTGTAAGCACTTTCCGGGACATGGAGATACAAGCGTTGATTCTCATAAAGCACTGCCTGCTCTTTATTATAATAGAGAGCGACTCGATAGCGTGGAATTATATCCTTTTAGAGCTATGATTCGTGGTGGCTTGGGAGGTGTGATGGTGGGGCATCTGCAAGTTCCGGCTTTGGATCCGGATAAAACGCCATCTTCTTTATCACGTAAAATTGTCACCGGACTTCTAAAAAATGAATTGGGCTTTGAAGGCTTGGTTTTTTCGGATGCACTGGATATGAAAGGCGTTTCTTCCGTACCTCAGGTCACCACTAAAGCATTAGTGGCCGGTAATGATATGGTCTTGGTGCAATATAACACCGAGAAAGCATTTGAAGAGCTTATTGATGCAGTGAAAAATGGTGTTTTATCGGAGGCTGAGGTTGATGCTAAATGCCGTAAGATATTAGCTTACAAATATATGCTCGGACTTCGAACGCAGCATCCCCAGTTACAAGTTAGTGGTATAAGCTATCGCATTAATACGCCCCAAGCGCAAGCCTTAGCTGCTCGACTTCGCCGTGCTACTGTTACGGTACTTGGCAATGATTTCGGTATCCTTCCGCTTATCCCGGTCGGTAATTCTCCCGTTGCAATATTGAGTGTGGGTGATGGCAAGGATACCGTATTTGTGAAAGAAGTGACCAAACTCTGCCCTGTTAGAGTCGACCGTTTTCGCTTGATTTCCAGACAGTCGGATAGTATACGGCAGGAATTGTTGCAAAAGTTGGGAACATATCGTCGTGTAATCGTTAGTGTATCCTGTAAGGATATTGATGCTGCTGCTTATTCAAAATTCTTAAGCGGACTGAATGACTCCATCCCTTTTGTTTATACTTTTTTTACTTCCTATCGGGGCATGCAAATGGTTGAGCCGGCGCTGGAAAAGGCAAGCGCCGTTATTTTAGGACATTCCTCACAGCCCGACGTACAGCAATTGGTGGCAAGTATATTATTTGGAAAAGATTCTGCGCAAGGTAAATTATCGATGAGTATAGGACGTTTGTATGCTTCGGGAGAGGGGTGCATGATCAGGCCTGGTATGACTTCCGGAACAGTTATACCCGAAGATCACGGAATGAGCTCGAATGCGCTGCGACATATTGATGCTATTGCCCGTGAAGGAATAAAGTCCGGCGCCTATCCGGGGTGCCAAGTCTTGGTGTTGAAGGATGGAAAGGCTGTTTATAACAAATGCTTCGGGACTCATTCACCTCAAGATTCCACAGCTGTACGTCCTGATGATTTATTCGATCTCTCCTCGCTGACTAAAACATCTGCGACTTTGCTTGCTGTAATGAAGTTGTATGATGAAGGAAAACTAAAGCTGACGGATAAGGCTTCCAAATATGTATCATTCATGCGCGGAGGGAGGAAGAAGAACATAACCATCAAAGACTTACTGTTTCATGAATCCGGACTTCCACCATATATCCGCTTCTATCTGAATGCAATTGATCCGAATTCGGTGCATGGCCCTTATGCACAAAGCTGGAAAGATCAGTGGCATCAGACCCAGGTGAGTGAACATAGTTATTTTTGTTCGGATTTTAAATTTAAGAAAGGATTAATAGCCAATCATGAGAGTGCGGCTTATCCCATGCAAGTTGCAGATAGTATATGGCTGAATAAGAATTTTAAAAATACGATATTGCAAAGCATAGCAAAGTGTGAACTCGATGACAAACATTATGTGTATAGCTGCGTTGGCTTTATCGTTTTGCAGCAGGTCGTTGAGAGTATCACTAAAAAGACTCTTGACGATTATCTTGAAGAAGAATTTTATCGTCCGATGGGATTGAAACACACAATGTATCTGCCGCTGCGTAAGTACACTAAAGATCAGATAATGCCAACAGTCTCGAATGATTATCTTCGGCGTCAGGATTTGTGCGGTTATGCACAAGATGAATCGGCAGCCTTTTTAGGTGGTGTTTCGGGTAATGCAGGACTCTTCTCTACGGCTGAAGAGATTGGAAAGATTTATCAGATGCTGTTAAATGATGGAGAACTTGACGGCAAACGCTATTTAAGTGAAGAAACTTGCCGCTTTTTTACTTCCGAGAAATCAGCGAACAGCCATGTTGGGTTGGGCTTTGATAAACCTAATCCGGAAGACTTGAAAAACAGTCCCTGTTCTCTTTCTGCAAATTCTTCCGTCTATGGTCAAACCGGTTCCACGGGTACTTGTGTTTGGGTGGATCCTCTAAATAAAACGGTTTATGTATTTCTTAGCAACCGGATGTATCCCGATGTATGGAATTCAAAGATTGTTGACTCGAATATCCGTTCAAATATACAGGAAGCTATTTATAAAAGTCTGAAATAAAAATTATCTTTTTTCTCATCTGTAGGGAGATATTATCGAAACAGATTTATATCAAGCGAATATTATTTATATATTTGCTGAACCCTTGTCAATTTTAACTGTTATGGGATAAATACAAGACTCACCAAAGGTCTTGGTTTTCTGATGAAAGTTTGAGAGAATGAAAAGACTACTAGTATTCATAATTATATTATTGACCGGATGTACTCGTTTTGCTTTAGAAGCCAAACGTTTGCCGTCACCTCCTCCTCCTGTTCCTCCCGTAGAACCGTTCATGATTCAGCGCGCCGAAAAAGATAAACGTTGTGTGCAATGGGTGGACTCTGTGTTTAATAAAATGAGTCTGAAGGAACGTATAGGTCAGTTACTTATTTATACTATAGCTCCACAAAAAACAAAAAAAAATCGTGAACTCTTGCGTAAAGTGGTTGAGGAATATAAAGTCGGTGGTCTATTATTTTCCGGTGGACTGATGCTGAACCAGGCGATGTTAACCAATGAGGCACAGAGGATGGCAAAAGTTCCTTTAATGATAACTTTTGATGGCGAGTGGGGGCTTTCCATGCGTTTACGGGGAACTCCCGTATTTCCTAAGAATATGGTCTTGGGATGTGTTCAGGATGATAAGTTGATCTATGCTTATGGGCGGGAGATGGCACGGCAATGCCGTGAGTTGGGTATTAGGGTAAACTTTGCCCCTGTAGCCGATGTGAATATAAATCCCCGGAATCCTGTGATTAACACCCGTTCTTTCGGAGAAAGTCCGGTAAGTGTAGCGGACAAGGTTATCTCTTATGCCAAAGGCTTGGAAGATGGAGGCGTGCTTTCTGTTTGTAAACATTTCCCGGGTCATGGTGACACAGATGTCGATTCACATAAAGCTTTGCCTACATTGCCTTTTACACGTGAACGCTTGGATAGCATAGAACTTTATCCTTTTAAAAAAGCGATTAAAGCCGGGTTGAGTGGTATTATGGTCGGACATCTTGAAGTGCCGATCTTTGAAGAACATGTCGGACTTCCTTCTTCTCTTTCGCGCAATGTGGTCTATGATTTGCTCAGTAGGGAGTTGCATTTTAAAGGACTGATTTTTACAGATGCACTTTCTATGAAAGGCGTATCAGGCAATGAAATGGTTTGTTTAAAGGCTCTTAAAGCTGGAAATGATATGCTTCTGGTGCCGGATAGGCTTAAAGAAGAAGTCCAATCGGTGGTAGATGCCATTAAGAGTGGTGACATGGAAGAAGAGGATATTAACCGAAGGTGTCGCAAAGTTTTAACCTACAAATATGTGCTTGGGCTTCGTAAAAGGCCTCAAATCCATTTGTCCGGTTTGGGAAGCAGAGTTAATACTCCCCATACCAAAGACTTGATTCGCCGTTTGAATTTGGCGGCGGTAACAGTATTGGGTAACCAGCAAGGTATTCTTCCATTAAGCACTGATATCAAACAGCTTGCAGTGCTTAATGTGGGTGACAATAAAATCATTAAACCATTTTTTAAAGAGCTGTCGGAATATACCCATCCGGTGGGGTTCCAACTTGGAAAATCTTTATCGGAGGCGGAGCGTATAAATCTAAAAGAGACGTTATCGCATTATAAACGGATTATCGTTTGTGTCACCGATCATCGCCTTGCTCCTTATCAAACTTTCTTTGCCGATTTTGCTCCAAAAGTCCCGGTCGTTTATGTCTTTTTTATTCCCGGAAAGCAGATTCTACAGATACATCGTGGAGTTTCCGCAGCTGATGCTGTAGTGCTTGCCCACTCTCCGGGGGAGGATATTCAGAAGCATGTAGCTAAGGTGTTGTATGCCGATGTAACAGCCAACGGACGGTTGTCAGCCAGTATTGGCGGACTTTTTGCTACAGGTGACGGTATGACCTTATCTCCTGAAACTCCCCATCGTTTTATCCCTGAAGAATATGGCATGAATTCCCGTTTGTTGAGCCGTATCGACACGATTGCCACCGAAGGTATTCGTAAAGGAGCTTATCCGGGATGTCAAATTGCAATCTTTAAAAATGGGAAGGAGTTATATAATAAGGCATTTGGTGCACATACTTGGGCTAAAGGCTCCGTAGCAGCTTCTGCAGGCGCATCCGCCTTAATGCTCAATGTTCCTGTTCCAGTAAAGAAGACGGATGTATACGATTTGGCCTCGTTGACTAAGACTACAGCAACATTACTTGCTGTGATGAAGTTGTATGATAAAGGAGCGTTGAACCTGACGGATCGTGCTTCAGATTATCTTTCTTACCTGAAGAATACAGATAAGAAGAATATAACGGTCAGAGAGCTGTTATTACATGAGTCTGGACTGCCTCCCACTTTGTTATTTTATCAGGACGTTATTGATAAGAAGAGCTACAAGGGTTCGTTATTTAAAGCCAAACGTGATAAATTATACTCTGTGCGTGTGGGCGCCGAGGTGTGGGCAAATCCAAACTTCCGTTTCCGTAAAGGTCTGACTTCAAACATTCGCATGGCAGGATACAGTATGCAGGTGTGTGATAGCCTTTGGTTGAACGATTCATTTAAGAAAGAGTATCTGAAGAAAATAGCCAATGCTCCATTAAAAGATAAACGTTACCGCTATAGCGATCTCAATTTTATACTGTTACAACAGATTGTTGAGCAACGCACCGGAATGTCACTGAATAAATTTTTAGAAAGAGAATTTTATGTGCCTATGGGGCTTTCGAGGACCGGATACTTACCGTTATCCCGTCAATATGGTGCATTTAAGAAAGGATTGAAATCGGAAATAATACCTTCGAATATTGATTTATTCTTGAGAAAAGAGCTTCTGCAAGGGTTTGTGCATGATGAGGCTGCAGCTTTTCAAGGAGGTGTTTCGGGTAATGCCGGTCTATTCTCTAATGCTACTGAAGTAGCATCTATCTATCAGATGTTGCTGAATAATGGCGAATGGAAAGGGAAGCGGTATCTGAGTGAGACGACATGTCGTATGTTTACGACTACAGTATCCAACATCAGTCGTCGCGGTCTTGGTTTTGATAAGCCTGATACGCGGCATCCTGAAAATAGTCCGTGCTGTATTTCTGCTTCCGCTTCAGTTTATGGGCATACCGGTTTCACCGGGACTTGCGCCTGGGTTGATCCGGTAAACGGTTTGGTATATGTATTTTTGAGCAACCGTATTTATCCGGATACGTGGAACACAAAGCTGCAGAAGCTAAAAATAAGAGAACGAATTCAAGAAGCTATGTATCAGGCTTTATCATTGCCTGAGGCAAAGAGATAAGAATTTCTTATCCGTTTAATATCTGCTCAATCCTTTGAATTTCCTCTGTGGTGAATGTAGTATTCTCAATTGCCTTCAGATTATCTGCCAATTGATTGACAGAGCTGGCTCCTATAATTACGGATGTCACCATATCGTCTTTTAAAATCCAAGCTAATGACATTTCCGCTAATGTTTGCCCTCGCTCTGCAGCAAGACTGTTTAATGCTTTCAGTTGGTCCAAAAGCCCCCCTGTCAGTGTCTCTTTCTTCAAGAACAATCCTTGAGCCATGCGTGAATCTTCAGGAATACCTTTTAGGTAACGACTTGTCAGCAATCCTTGTGCTAAAGGGGAGAAAGCTATAAATCCTGTCCCATTCGCTTTAGCTTGGCGGAGTATGCCTTCATTTTCCGGCTCCCGATTGAGGAGGTTGTATCTGCCTTGATAAAGGAGACAATGCACATCACGTTCTTGTAAATAGTTGTACGCAAAAGCTGCTGCTTGTTCGGGATATTTGGATATACCTACATATAGAGCTTTTCCCTGACGTACAATATCTACCAATGCTTGTAAAGTCTCTTCCAAAGGAGTGCTTGGATCATAGCGATGGGAGTAGAATATATCAACATAGTCCAAGTTCATTCGCTTCAGACTCTGATCAAGGCTGCTCATGAGATATTTTCTTGATCCCCATTCTCCATAAGGACCAGACCACATATCATGACCGGCCTTAGATGAGATAAATAACTCATCACGATAAGGCATAAATGATTTTTTCATGATCATTCCGAAAGTCTCTTCTGCGGACCCGTAGGATGGACCATAATTATTTGCCAAATCAAAGTGTGTGATGCCTTGATCGAATGCATAGTGAGCCATTGCTTTTGAATTGGCAAATGGGTTTATATCACCGAAGTTGTGCCATAAGCCGAGGGAAATTTCGGGCAATAAAATGCCACTTTTCCCACAGCGACGATATTTCATATTATCATATCGTCCTTTGTCAGGAGAGTAAATAGGATCTATCATAACTTTTATATTTAACTGATTTAATGATGGCAAATATAGAATATTCCGATAAATAAATGCGGCTTTTATAAGATTATATGTAAATGATACAAAGAGTGTTGTTGTGCATAACAAATTATACTATAGTTCGTTAAAATAATGTTATTGTATATTCCGTTATCCTGTTATATTTGCATGCCATTAAGAATATAAAATTAAAGTAACATGAAAAAGACCTTTCTTGCAGTTGCGTTAGCAGCTCTTTCTATTATTCCTTTATCCGCTCAGAAATTCGAAGGCTTGGCTAAAACTCCTCCCATGGGTTGGAATAGTTGGAATAAGTTTGCTTGTAATATTGATGAAAACTTAATTAAAGGCGTTGCAGACGCAATGGTTGAAACAGGATTGCGTGATGCCGGATATGTTTATCTCAATTTAGATGACTGCTGGCATGGTCAGCGTGATAGTTTGGGCTTTATACAGGCGGATCCTGTTAGGTTTCCTTCCGGTATCAAAGCGTTGGCTGATTATGTGCACTCCAAAGGACTGAAGATTGGTATTTATTCTGATGCGGGGCGCCAGACTTGTGCTGGTCGCCCAGGAAGTCTTGGTCATGAATATCAAGATGCAATGCAATATGCCAAATGGGGAATTGATTATCTGAAGTATGATTGGTGTAACACGGAGAATGTGAATCCGGTGGGGGCTTATAATTTGATGAGAGATGCTTTACGTGCTGCCGGTCGACCGATTCTTTTTAGTATGTGTGAGTGGGGGCAAAGCAAACCATGGGAATGGGCTGCTGAGACTGGTCACATGTGGCGAACTACGGGAGATATATTTAATTGTTTCGATTGTTTAGATCAGCATCCGGGATGGGCCTCGTACGGGGTCATGCAAATTCTGGATATGCAGAATGGTTTGCGTAAGTATGCTGGTCCCGGGCATTGGAATGATCCTGATATGCTGGAAGTCGGAAACGGACAAGCGGTCAATGAAGATCGTGCTCATTTCTCCATGTGGTGCATGCTTGCAGCTCCTCTTATTTTAGGGAATGATATCCGCAGCATGTCGCAGGATACAAAAGATATTTTAATGAACCGTGAAGTGGTTGCCATTAATCAGGATAGCTTGGGAATCCAGGGATTGAAATTTGCAGTGAAAGACGGTCTTGAGTTTTGGTTTAAACCTTTAGCTAATAACGATTGGGCTTTCTGTATTCTTAATCGCACGACTGAGGCTAAACAATATACGATTGATTGGCAATCTTTCAATTTGTATGATGAGGTTGCAAAACGTTTTACTGATTTTGATTCGAAGACTTATACGATTCGAAACCTTTGGACTAAAAAAGCAGAAGGAAATACGAGTAAAATAAAGAGTGTGACGATACTTGGACATGATGTTGCGCTTTATCGCCTAAGTGCTATCTCAAAGAAGAAATGACCTAAAAAGTATACTAATGAAAAAAATAATTTTAGTTATGGTAATCGGAGCTAGTTTGTGCTCCTTCGAAGGAAATAAGAAGGAAGTATATAAAGACGCGTCCGCTCCCGTAAAAGAACGGGTGGAGGATTTGTTGAAGCGAATGACGTTGGAAGAAAAAGTGGGACAGATGAATCAGTTTGTCGGCATTGAACACATCAAGACAAACAGTGCTGTAATGACTGCTGATGAGTTGAAAAATAATACAGCAAATGCATTTTATCCGGGCTTTACTTATAAAGATGTGGAAAAATGGACAGAACAGGGAGTGATTGGTTCATTTTTACACGTGCTGACTCTTAAAGAAGCAAATTATTTGCAATCGCTTGCTATGAAAAGTCGTCTCCAAATACCGATTTTGTTCGGGATAGATGCTATTCACGGTAATGCCAATGCACCTGATAATACGGTCTATCCCACTAATATAAATCTGGCTTGTTCTTTTGATACTTTGATGGCTTATAAGATAGCTCGACAGACGGCCAAGGAAATGCGTGCCATGAATATGCATTGGACGTTTAATCCGAATGTGGAAGTTGCACGCGATGCGCGTTGGGGTAGAGTAGGCGAAACCTATGGAGAGGATCCTTATTTAGTGTCTTTGATGGGTGTTCAGTCGGTTAAAGGTTATCAGGGAAATCTGAATAGTGATGCGGATGTGCTGGCTTGTATTAAGCATTTTGTAGGGGGGAGTGAGCCTATTAATGGCACGAATGGCTCGCCAGCCGATTTATCGGAACGTACATTGCGTGAAGTTTTCTTTCCTCCTTTCGAAGCCGGAGTGAAGGCGGGTGCAATGTCATTGATGACTGCTCACAATGAATTGAACGGAATCCCTTGTCACAGTAATGAATGGCTGATTGAGGATGTCTTGCGTGGGGAGTGGAAGTTCCCCGGTTTTGTGGTAAGTGACTGGATGGACATTGAGCATATTCATGATCTTCATGCTACTGCAGAGAATATTAAAGAAGCTTTTTACCAATCTATAATGGCGGGTATGGATATGCACATGCATGGTATTCACTGGAATGAAATGGTGGTGGAGCTGGTGAAAGAAGGACGTATACCTGAATCTCGTATTGATGAGTCTGTTCGCCGTATTTTGGATATCAAGTTCCGCTTGGGCTTATTTGAACATCCTTATGCCGATGAAAGCAAAACAATGAAGATACGTCTTTCGGCAGAACATCGCCAGACGGCTCTTGAGGCAGCCCGGAGTGGAATTGTGCTCCTTAAGAATGAAGGAGTTCTTCCACTTAACGCTTCAAAATATAAAAGGATATTGGTGACCGGAATCAATGCCGACGATGAGAATATTTTGGGAGATTGGAGTGCACCTGAAAAACCGGAGAATGTAACGACAATCCTTGAAGGCTTGAAAATGATAGCACCGGATACTCAATTTGATTTTGTCGATCAGGGGTGGGATCCGCGCAATATGAATCCTGCAAAAGTGACTGAAGCTGCAGATCGTGCCAAGTTCGCTGATTTAAATATTGTGGTGGCGGGAGAATATATGATGCGTTTTCGTTGGACGGATCGAACGGATGGAGAAGATACCGACCGCTCGGATATTGACCTTGTTGGCTTGCAGAATGAACTGATCGAAAAAGTAGCTGCTTCCGGTAAACCGACCATATTAATTCTGGTAAACGGGCGTCCGCTCGGAGTACAGTGGGCGGCGGAACATTTACCGGCTATTGTTGAAGCTTGGGCACCGGGTATGTATGGTGGACAGGCTGTAGCCGAAATCCTTTATGGGAAAGTGAACCCTTCTGCAAAATTGGCAATTACAATTCCGCATAGCGTAGGGCAACTTCAAATGATCTACAATCATAAACCATCGCAATATTTCCATCCTTATGCTGCCGGGAAGCCAAGTACTCCACTTTATCCCTTTGGTTATGGTTTATCATACACTACCTATAAATACGAGGATTTAAAACTTGACCGTAAAGAAATTAGTAAAGACGGTAAGGTAGAAGCGAGCGTAAAAGTAACGAATACCGGTACTCGCGATGGAGTGGAGATTGTTCAACTTTACATTCATGATAAATATAGCAGTGTCACCCGACCTGTGAAAGAGTTGAAAGATTTTGCCCGGGTCTCATTGAAGACAGGGGAGAGTAAAAACATCAGCTTTATTATCACACCGGATAAACTGGCTTTTTATGATAAGAAGATGCAAAAGATTGTCGAACCCGGTGAGTTCACAATAATGGTGGGCTCTTCTTCAGATGATAAGGATCTGCTGAAAGAAGAGTTTGCAGTGAAATAATGATTGTTGGGTTAGAAGTTTTTCTGTTTCGATGATAATGGCATAGATAGAAGTCGCATTATTCTATTTTCTTTTATAAGGCGACTTATATCCTTATGTATACTTTTTATTTCTTGGTTTTACCGATGTGGTTCTTCATGTTTATCTTTTATATCCTGTAATTGTATGAGACGAGCTGTGTTTTTCTTGCTGATGATTTGTCTGTCTGTTTGGGTTTTTGGGCAGTCGAGTCGTGAACGTATTTTGCTGGATGACGACTGGCAGTTTGCTTTCGGAAATGCCTCTGATCCGCTCAAAGATTTTGGTTGTGGTACAGAATATTTTAACTATCTCACCAAAGCAGCTTCTATTCATAATACAGGACCTTATTCCCCGAAATTTGATGCTTCCGGATGGAAGAAAGTTAATTTGCCTCATGACTGGGTAGTTGACTTGCCTTATGATTCTTTAGCAAGCCATAGCCATGGTTACAAAACAGTCGGCTATCAATATCCTGAAACAAGTGTAGGCTGGTATCGTAAGACTTTTACTATACCTTCGCAAGACTTGGGTAAACATCTCTTTCTACAATTCGATGGCATCTTTCGCGACGCACGAATTTGGGTAAACGGGTTTTACGTCGGACATGAGCCGAGTGGATATACTACGCAGGTATATGATATTACGGATTATTTGAACTATGGCGGAGAAAACCTGATAACGGTCCGTGTTGATGCTACCCTTCAGGAAGGCTGGTTCTATGAAGGAGCAGGTATATACCGACATGTTTGGCTGAATAAGACAGCGCCGTTACATGTTGCTCCTTTCGGTACTTTTGTACATAGCTCTCTTGATAAAAACTTCCAAAAAGCGATTCTGACAGTAGAAACAACTGTAGAAAATTCGGGATTACTATCGACTGATTATCATTTGAAACAGATATTAAGCGATTCTGCAGGCGTTGAAGTGGCTCATTGCACAATGGAAGGCAAAACCTTATTACCAAAAGAAGAATATCTCAGTTCTGTCAAAATGGAGGTGTCACATCCTAAGCTTTGGAGTGCTGATTCTCCTTATTTATATACATTGAGTACAGAGGTCTATCAAGGTGATCGCCTTGTAGACTTCTATACTACAATTACCGGTATCCGGCAAATTGATTTTGATGCGGCTCAGGGCTTCCTTTTGAATGGAAAATCTCTTAAGATAAAAGGTATGAATATGCATCAGGATCATCCTGGAGTAGGTACAGGTATTCCGGACGCTTTGCAACTTTACCGGATTAGACAACTGAAAACGATAGGATGTAATGCATATCGTTCCTCTCATAACCCGATGACTCCCGAAATGCTTGAAGTGTGTGATCGGGAAGGTATATTAGTTATTGAAGAAAATCGTTTGATGGGTATTAATAAGGAACATCTTAACCTTTTGGAACGAATGCTAAAGCGTGATCGGAACCACCCTTCCATTATTCTGTGGAGTGTAGGAAATGAGGAATGGGGTATTGAAAGTAAGGAAGCAGGACTCCGTATCGCTGCCACAATGAGAGAATTCTGTCACCGCATTGACTCCACACGTCCTATGACAGCAGCATTAAGTGGAGGAAACCAGTTGTTAAAACCGTTGGATGTGATAGGATATAACTATATATTTCAAAATCCGGTAGAATATTACCATAAACAATATCCCCATTGGAAAGCATTGGGCTCTGAGGAAACTTCGGGCGCCGGTACTCGTGGTATTTACGATAACGATTTTTCAAATGGACACATGGCTGCATTCAATCGTTCTCCTTATGGTTCGGATAGTATCTTCAATGTGATTGGACGTGGTTGGACATTTTATGATGAGCGTCGCTATCTCGGAGGAATCTTTTATTGGACTGGATTTGATTATCGGGGTGAGCCTAATCCTCTGAGGTATCCCGCTACAGGTTCTCAATACGGAATATTTGATTATTGTGGATTTCCTAAGGATGAGGCTTTTTATTTGAAATCGTGGTGGACGGATAAACCGGTACTCCACTTGTTCCCACATTGGAATCTTCAAGGGCATGAAGGAAAAAGCGTTGATGTTTGGGCATATAGTAATTGTGACGAAGTAGAACTTTTTGTGAATGGTAAGAGCATGGGGCGCAAACAGATGATAAAAAATGGCTTTCTTTCGTGGAATGCAGTATATCATCCGGGCACACTTAAGGCTGTTGGTTATAAAAACGGTAAAAAGCTATTGACAGAGAAGATTGCGACTACCGGTGAGCCGACTCGTATTAATTTGATTGCCGATCGTAATCGAATAAAATCAGACAATAAAGATGTATCAATATTAAGGGTAGAACTTTTGGATAAGCAAGGCAGAATAGTCCCTACCGCTTGTAATGAACTTGATTTAATTGTTGAGGGTCCTGTAAGAATACTGGGGGTAGGTAATGGAGATCCTGCCTATCACGTTGCAGAACGACCTTTGGATCCGGGAATGTCATTTAAAGTAAAAGCGTTTAATGGATTGGCGCAAGTGCTTTTGCAAAGTAATGGGGATATAGGAACTGCAAAATTAACGGTAAGATCAGTTGGTTTAAGGTCGGCTATCTATGAATTGAAACTACAAGAAGATGTTATGCCTTGACGTCATATTTTCTTTATCTCTCGGTTCAATAGCCCTTTCGGTCTTTATTATCTTGGAAATGAAACAATTTTTATCCCTAATAGAAACAAATTATACCCATGGGCGAGAAAAAAGAATGAGTATCTTTGGGTACTGATACTTTTTTAACCGCTACATCATGGAAAACTCAAATTACATTATGAGGGAAATAACTCCCTTGTCTGATCGCGATTGTTTTTATATTGCTGATAGAAGAAAAACGGAATTTACTTATCCCATTCACTGCCATGCCGAATATGAACTGAATTTTGCCGAACATGCATCAGGTGTTCGTCGTGTCGTAGGGGATTCTTCAGAGATTATTGGTGATTATGATCTGGTATTGATCACTGGGAAAGACTTGGAGCATGTTTGGGAACAACATGAATGTAGTTCAAGAGAGATTCGCGAAATAACCATTCAATTTTCTTCCGATCTTTTTCTGAAGAATTTTATCTCAAAGAATCAATTTGACAGTATAAGGCGGATGCTTGAACGCGCACAATGTGGGCTAAGTTTCCCTATGCAAGCAATCATGAGGATTTATAATTGGCTGGATAAACTTGCTTCAGAAGAGCAAGGTTTTTACGCTGTTGTGCACTTCTTGTGTATTTTGTATGAACTTTCATTATATGATGATGCAAAAGTACTTGCCAGCTCATCATTTGCAAAAATTGAAACATTTTCGGAGAGCCGGCGTGTACAGAAAGTGCAAAAGTTTATAGCTGATCATTACCAAGAAGAGATACGTCTGTCAACTTTGGCGGATATGGTTGGAATGACTTCCGTTTCTTTTAGCCGTTTTTTTAGACTTCGGACGGGGAAAACCCTCTCTGATTATATATTGGATATTCGTTTGGGCTTTGCTAGTCGTATGTTAGTAGACTCCACTCGTACTATTGCCGAAATCTGTTATGATTCGGGTTTTAATAACCTTTCTAACTTCAACCGTATGTTTAAACGGCAGAAAGCTTGCTCTCCAAAAGAATTTAGAGAAAATTATCGTAAGAAAAAGATTGTGATATGATAAAAGGATATCATTCTTTTGTGATGTGATTTTTTATTTTTGCTATCAATAATTATTATTGATTTTTACTATGAAAAAGGTTTTTCTTTTTGGTGTGTACTTATGCTTCGCACTTTCTGTCATTGCACAGATTCGTGGAAATGAAATTCGTGTAGTAGTCTCCCCCGACCGATTGGATTGGAAATATAATGTGAGTGAAGAATGTTTTTTCTCTATTCAAGTATTGAAGGCACAAAATCCTCTTCCAAATGTTATCGTGGATTATGAACTTGGCCCTGAAATGTATCCTGTGGATATAAAGAAAGGTGTGGCTTTGAAGGATGGAAAGTTAATGCTCAAGAGTAAGATGAAAGTACCTGGGTTTCTACGTTGTAAAGTGACTGCACATATTGGTGACCGGACTTATCAAGGGTTGGCAACTGCTGCTTACTTTCCCGAGCAAATACAGCCTGTATCGGAGTTTCCCTCGGACTTTTCGGACTTTTGGTCAAAGGAAATAGCCGAGGCACGAAAGACTCCTTTGCTGCCATTAATGACATTACTTCCTGAACGTTGTACCGAAATGGTAAATGTCTACCAAGTTAGTTTTCAGGTAGATCGTTCCGGATCCCGCTTTTATGGAATTTTATGTATGCCAAAGAAAGATGGTAAGTATCCGGCTCTACTTCGAGTTCCCGGAGCAGGAGTTCGGCCCTATTCCGGCGATACCTATACAGCTTCCCAAGGTGCAATTACATTGGAAGTGGGTATTCACGGAATACCGGTGACTTTGGATCAATCGGTTTATGACGCCTTGGTTAACGGGGCCTTAAATAGTTATTGGACATATTGCAGGAATGATTTGAAATCATTCTATTATCATCGAGTAATACTTGGAGCACTTCGAGCTGTGGATTTTATAGATTCTCTTCCACAATATAATAAAAAGGCGTTAGCTGTAGCTGGTTCAAGTCAGGGTGGGGCTCTTTCGGTTATTACAGCCGCACTTGATTCCCGGGTCACTTGTTTTGCTGCTGTTCACCCCGCTCTTTGCGATCATGAAGCGTCTCTAAAGAAACGCGCTTGCGGATGGCCTCATTACTTTTATTATTATGGACCACCTGATGCAAAGGAACTTAAAGTAATTCGTTATTACGATACGGTGAATTTTGCACGCTGCCTAAGAGTACCCGGATGGTTTAGTTGGGGGTATAATGATGAAGTATGTCCGCCCACTTCAATGTATGCAGCTTACAATGTGGTAACTTCCCCTAAGGAATTGCATCCTTATATTGAAACGGGACATTATTGGTATCAAGAGCAATGGGATGAATGGGAGAATTGGTTACTCCGGATGTTAGCGATAAAATGATATAAAAAATATTGATGCACATTTATATAGGTCATGATTCTGATAAAATAGTATCGCTATCGAGGTTTTTAATCCTATACATTTGCGTTGTTACAAAATAATCTATTACAATGAAGCACCTCTTTACCGCTTTGGTTTTGTTGTTTAGCATATTGGCCTATGGCGTGGAACCTTTGCCTTATTCTTTTATTCGAGTGGATAAAAACGGGCAGTTCGTTCGTGATGGAAAGCCTTATTATTTTATAGGGACGAACTTTTGGTATGGGGCGATTCTTGGATCTGTAGGAGAAGGCGGTGATCGTGAACGTTTATGCAAAGAGCTTGATTTCTTGAAAAGTATTGGGGTTGATAATCTTCGTGTCCTTGTAGGGGCTGATGGAGAAAATGGGATCAAAACGCGTATTGAGCCTTCTTTGCAAGTGGCTCCGGGTGTATATAATGATAGCATTTTGGATGGCTTGGACTATTTCATGAATGAACTGCACAAGCGGAAGATGACAGCTGTTCTTTATTTGAACAATTCATGGGAATGGAGCGGAGGGTATTCTGTCTATTTGCAATGGGCTGGCTATGGCAAGGCTGTGATTCCTGCTGCTGATGGTTGGCCGGCTTATATGGCTTATGTAAAACAATTTATACTATCGGATAGCGCGAAGGTTCTATTTGCAAATCATGTCAAGCATATTATCACAAGAACGAATAGGTATAATAGGATAAAATATGTGGATGACCCTACAATTATGTCTTGGCAAATTGGAAATGAACCTCGCGCTTTTTCGGAAGAAAATAAAATGCCATTTGCACAATGGATGTCGGATGTTGCTTCTTTGATAAAGTCTTTGGATCCGAATCATATGGTTTCTTCAGGAAGCGAAGGATCTTGGGGATGTGAAAATGATATTCGGTTATTTGAAAAAGTGCATGCCGATTCTAATATTGATTATCTAAATATTCATATATGGCCATATAATTGGGGATGGATAAAATCGGATAGTTTGAAAGAACTTCTTCCGAAGGCAATGGATAACACCAAAAGATATATAGATGAACATTTATTGATTGCCCGGAAATATAAGAAGCCTCTTGTACTTGAAGAATTTGGCTTTCCGCGAGATGGTCTTAAATTTTCAAAGAAGGCCCCTACGACTTGCCGCGATGAATATTATCGTTTTGTCTTTAATCTTATCCGACAACAAAAATTGACTAATGGTTTATTGGCTGGATGTAACTTCTGGGGGTGGGGTGGCTTTGCTATTCAGAATCCTGCTCACGTATACTGGCAAAGAGGAGATAATTACATGGGTGATCCTGCCCAAGAGGAGCAAGGCCTAAACTCTGTTTTTTCAACAGATTCTACTGTTAGAATAATAAAAAAGATAAATCAAAGTTTAATAATGAGTCATTAGAATGCTTTATTTATCATAACATTTTTCATTTAATTAAAAAAATATTTATGTATGGTGAATCAGTATTATTATATGATAAAATAGTGTATAACGACTTGATTGACGAAAAGTACTTTTGTGTGAATTAAAATTGAAAATTGGAACCTGTTACAATGTTAAACTTATAAACGCAAAGTGAATTGCCTATGGAAAAAATATTTTGATCTGATAAGGTTATTTTAGTGGGTCTTTATGAGTGGACCGGAGTCAACCTTAAATAAATAGAAATTATAAGGCTATAATAATTAACTAATCTAAGAAAAATACAAGTATGCATTTAAATTTTAGAAAAACAGCACTGCTTGTGGGGATGTTTTCAGCTTTTGGCTTAAACCATACTCTACAGCTATCAGCCGCATCGGTTGACGCAATAGCAGTTGTACAACAATCAAAGAAGGTTACGGGTACTGTAACAGATGGAACGGGGCCGGTTATTGGTGCCAATGTCTTGGAAAAAGGGACTACAAATGGCGTTATTACAGATATGAATGGAAACTTTATGCTAACAGTTAGGCCCGGATCCATTCTTGTTGTGTCTTATATCGGTTATCAATCACAAGAGATTAAAATCGGTAGCCAGTCAATTTTTAACGTTCAATTAAAGGAAGATACTGAGCTTTTGGATGAAGTCGTAGTTGTTGGCTACGGTGTTCAAAAGAAAAAATTGGTAACGGGGGCTACTATACAAGTAAAAGGTGATGATATTGCTAAGCTAAATACAACAAATGTGTTAGGTGCTTTACAAAGCCAGACTCCAGGCGTGAATATTACTTCAGCTTCTGGTCAGCCAGGGGAAGGATTCAAGGTAAATATTCGTGGTGCAGGCACTAATGGTTCTACGACTCCACTATATATTATTGATGGTGTTGAAGGTGATATTAATGCTATTAGCCCTGCAGACATTGAGTCTCTTGATGTTTTGAAAGATGCGGCATCTTCCGCGATTTATGGTGCTCGTGCAGCGAATGGTGTGATTTTGATCACAACCAAGCAAGGTAAAGCTGGAAAAATTCAAGTGACTTACGATGGTTATGTAGGTTGGCAAAATGTTTATAAGATGCCTGATTTACTAAATGCCAAACAGTATATGGGGGTGATGGATCAAATTGTATTTAATACAGGTGGAAGTCCTTATAATTGGACTAATTATATGTCACAGGATAGATACAATGCAATTATGAGTGGTGCTGACGAAGGAACCGATTGGCTGGATGCTATTCGTAATAAAAATGCAATAACCACAAATCATTCTATAAACATTGTGGGGGGATCTGAATTATCTAAATTTTCTACGGGAATATCTTATTATAAACAGGAGGGTATATTGGGTAAACCTGTTGCTTCTGATTTTCAAAGAGCGACAGTACGTTTAAACTCCGAGCATATATTGTGGAAGAAGAATAATCTTGATGTAATTACTTTTGGTGAAAACCTTTATTATAATCACAATCAGAGATCTGGTATCACAACAGGAAATCAGTATGGTAATGATATCTCTAATATGTTACGTGCTAATCCTTTAATCCCTATTTATAATGCAAGCGGAGATTATTTTATGTACGATGATCTTAAATCTGCAGGTTGGTTTAATTATAACTCTTACACCAGCAATCCGATTGCTAAGATGGTGAATACTCAAGGTGGAAACAATTTAAGTAAAAATTATGGTTTAACAATGAGTGGTTTCTTGAAAATTCAGCCTATTGAAAACTTGATCTTGAAGAGCCAGTTTACTTATAAGCAGAGTTCAAATTCTTGGCGTGGATACAGTCCTGCTTATAAGATAAATGATCAGGGTGACATGAAAACAGGTGGTAGTGTTAGCCAAAGTATGGGAACTGGATGGAACTGGCAAATAGAAAACACCGTTGGTTATAAGTTTAATGTACTAACAAATAACCATTTTGACGTATTATTAGGGCAAGCATTTCAGAAAAGTGGTTTTGGTATGGGAGAATCAATGGATGCAACTGCCGGTGATTTGCTTTTTTCTGAGTGGGATAAAGCATGGTTAAGTAATTCTGCAGCTACTCAACCAACATCTGCTGGAGGTTCTCCTTGGGGGGACAATGCTTTGGCTTCATTCTTTGGGCGCGTAAATTATGATTATAAGGAAACATATATGGCAAGTATCATCCTTCGTACTGATGGCTCTTCTAACTTTGCGCGTGGGCATCGCTGGGGAACATTTCCGTCATTTTCTGCAGGTTGGGTTGTGTCTAACGAAGAATGGATGAAAAGGAGTTCGTCATGGCTTGATTTCTTAAAATTGCGTGCTAGTTGGGGGCAGAATGGAAATTGTAATGTTGCCAACTTCCAATATATGGCCACAGTTGCATTTGATGATTATGGTCAATATCCTTTTGGCAGTAAGAATAGTTCGACTCAAGGTGGATATGCTAATATTGTTCCTAATTCAGACTTAACATGGGAAACCTCAGAACAGTTGGATTTAGGTATTGATATGCGCTTTTTAAGTGGACGTTTAGCCTTTAGTGCAGATTATTATAATAAGAAAACGAAAGACTTACTTATACGCCCTGACCAATTAGGCTCTTGGGGAACAAGCGGAGCTTATATTAATGGTGGTACAGTAGAGAATAAGGGTCTTGAAGTTGCTCTTGCGTGGAATGATCAGACTGCTAAAGGCTTCAAGTATGGAGCAAATTTGAATTTTGCATATAATAAGAATAAAGTTACTGAAGTAAAAAATGCAAAGGGTTTTATTGAAGGCGGGTATGATGTTCTTGCTCAAAATACGGGTTATGTAAGCCGCATGCAAGTAGGTAAACCTATCGGTTATTTTTATGGTTATAAGACGGCTGGCGTAATCCAGAATGCAACAGATTTACAGCAATATTTGAATGAAAATTGTAAAGGCCTCGCCTCAAATTCTTTGCAAGGTAGCAATATACAGCCTGGTGATTTGAAATTTGTAGATTTTAATGGAGATGGTGTAATTAATAGCGATGATAAAACGCAGATTGGTGACCCACATCCAGATGTGACTTTAGGGCTTTCTCTGAATTGTGAATATAAAGGGATTGATTTATCAGTAACGACTTATGGAGCCTTTGGACAGCAAAATTTGCGATCCTATCGTAAATTTACTGATGGGCAATGGGAAAATTATACAACGGAAGTTTTTGATTATTGGCATGGTGAAGGCACGTCTAATAAGTATCCTAGATTATTACCGGGTAATTCAGGCGTAAATCTTCAACAAATTTCGGACATATTTTCGGAAAATGCAGATTATTTACGTATCCAGAATATTACTTTAGGGTATGATTTCAAATATCTCTGGAAATCTTGCCCATTCCAGCAACTACGCCTTTATGCTTCTGTCCAAAATCTATTTACGTTTACCGGATATAAAGGCATGGACCCAGAAATTGGTGCTAATGCTGGAAGCAGGGATCAGTCGACATATGAAGCTCAAGATTGGGTTCAAGGTATAGATGTGGGCTTTTACCCTACTCCAAGAACTTATATGGTTGGTGTTAACATTAAATTTTAATATAATATGAAAAGAATAACATATATAGTAATGGTCTTGGCGTTTGTCTTTTCTTCTTGTGAAGACATGTTGGATACTACCAATTATACGCAAATGACTACAGAGACTTTTCCTGAGAAATATGAACATGCCCAGCAAATGCTGACTGCCATTTATCAGAATTTGAGTCAGGTAAGTGCTAATCCTCAAATGTCGTTTTTCTATCTTTCTACTTTAGCCAGTGATGATAATTTTGGCGGTGGTGGAAAAAATGACAAATTGATGCAAGCAGAAGATTTACTTTGCAATTATCAAAATGATATGTTGAATCAATTCTGGACAGACCGTTATACCGGTATTTTTAGGGCCAATAATTTGATTAATAATATAGATAATTGCAAGGATTATCCTAGTCAAGATGCCCGTAATAGTATTTTAGGAGGAGCTCTTACGCTCCGAGCATTTTATTATTATGAGTTAGTATCGCAATTTGGAAGGATTCCTCTGGTTACAATAGCTGAACCAACCGATCCGGAACAAGCTTCTGCAGCAGCCGTCTTTGGTCAAATTTTACTTGATTTGAAGACTGCTTCTGATATAATGCCAGCTCAGAAAGCAACCGTTGATGGAGAAGTGGATAAATATATTGCAGAAGCCTTATTAGCGCGTACATGGTTGTATTATACTGGTATGTATTGTAATGGTGAAGAAATTTCAGCTCTTACCAATACTAACTATCAGCCCTTATCTTCTGTAAAATTAGCTGATGGCTCTACTTTAACAAAAGATGATGTGGTAAAATATATTGATGATTGTGTGGAGCACTCTGGTTATTCTTTAGTAGGTGATTTCCGAAATTTATGGGCATATACAAATAAGTGCACTAAAGATGATTACTATTATACTAAAGGTGTAAGCGGGCTTAAGTGGGTAGAGGATGATAATGCAATGAATCCGGAGTCCATGTTTAAAATTAAGTTCAATAAACTGGCTTCTTGGCAAACAACTATTGGATATTGTAATCAATATAATTTGCACTTTGGAGTCCGTGGTGGACAAGATTTAGCTAAAACTTTCCCATTTGGGCAAGGTTGGGGAGCTGGTCCTGTAGCTCCAAATTTGGTAAATGATTGGAAATCTGCAGAACCAAACGATATACGTCTTGAAGCTTCTATACAGAATGTTAATAAACTACCAGCTTACAATAGAGGTGGATGGGCTGATTTTGTTCAGGAAACAGATTACTATATGAAGAAGAATGCTCCGATTAGTGCTGTGAATACAGATAAAGCTACTTATCCAGCTAATGATTATCTGCCTTGTTTTGAGATATTAATGTATGGTTCCAGTAATTGGTCTAATGACTCTAAACCTGTCAATTTCCAATTGAATAATATTCATGATTTGGTATTGCTCCGTTTTGCAGACGTATTGTTGATGCAATCTGAATTAAAAGAAAGCATAACAGGGATTAACAGAGTACGTGCTCGTGTTGGACTTACCCCAATTGGAGCATATTCGTTAAAAGCACTTCAAAATGAACGCCGTTGGGAACTGGCCTTTGAAGGAACGCGCTGGAATGATATTCGTCGCTGGCATATTGCAGCAGATGCCCTTGAAGCACAGGCAGGACAACCGACTTATCTTGCTGGGTCTCCTGATAAGAATACAGCTCATAATGGCGGATATAAAGCTAGATACAATGCTACAGCCGGCTTCTTTAAAATACCGGAAAAGCAAATATCTTTATCAAAGGTTCTAACTCAAAACCCAGGTTGGGGTACTGCAGAAGGTGAATATACAGGTTGGTAATGGCGAATTATCATTAAATACGTTGACAATATGAATAAGAAATTATATATTATTGCTTTATTGGGCACAATTTTTTTTACAGCTTGTGACCCGATAATAGAAGAAGGTTCTTCTATGGATCAAAAAAGCTATACGGCTGACCAATTGGATGTAAAGGCAACGCCTGTGAAAGTGAATGGGCAAAACTCTAATATGGTTGTGGTTGAAAACCACTCGGAACTTAATGGGCAATGGGTTGCTAATCAGCTTATTGATAGTCCTGTTCAATCAAATTCAGCCTATGACACTATCTATGTTTCTAAGACTGGGGCAAATACAGTTTCGTTTACTGGTATGAATTACTCTTGTAAGGTCACTAAAGATTTAACAGTAAATGTGGACGTTATTACATTCCTTACTGATGCATTAAAAACCCGCTTATGTATTGGTAAGGATGGAGCTCCTACTACGTTTGCCAATACATTTGATAACAGTAAAGTTAGAGTAGTACAAGAGAAAACTGAAGATGGAAAATTAGGTAATCGACTGTATGTATACAATTCTAACCCTGTACTGTCAAAATGGTCGTTTGGCTCAAATGTAAATGATAAAAATGTGACTAATGTATACGTAACTAATACAGGAGAATTCCCTCTAAAATTGGATTATCAAAAGGCTGATGGCACTACAGCAACTTTGGATCTTGGAACTTATACTGTCGAAGGGTTCTCTTATAGTCCCAAATTCTTGACTGATATGACTGGAGAGAGTGGTACAAAAACCTGGGGATGGGATGATATGTCTCCTGACGGTGTTTGGGGTAATGGTGGATATCTTACCAATTCACAACCGGGTTGGTGGAAGGTAAATCTAAGTGATATAGATGGACAAGCTGCATCTAAAGGAACTATTGCAGGTGATGGAGCCGAAACAACCTTTACTCTGAAATTGTCGGATATGTCATTCACAAAAAGTGATGGTACTATCGGTACTTTCTCATTCGATATGGAAGATATTGTAAAAGATGGTTGGAATAGTGGATCGTTCAAAATTAAGAGTGCTAACATTCCAATGGGATATTTGGTAAACAACGGCAATGCTGTCCCATCTAAATATTATATTGTCAAGTTGGATAGTGGGCATTTTTACTTGTGCGCTCCTGAACCTGGGGCAGGTGAAGGTGGAACAGCTTGGTTCTGGTGCTTTAAAGCTATCGAAAAATAAACGTTGAAACAATTTGGTAATTGAAACTCTAGATATGGAGTGAATATAACTTGAATACTATTGTTCTATGAATATTCAGAGAGAGGCAGGCTATATAGCTTGTCTCTCTTATGGTTCTCTTGCTACGCAAATGCTATTAATCGTTTTTTAGTTATGGCTTTTAAGATTGCTGCTGTGACTGTTTGTTTTAGTTAAGGTGGTATGAAGTATAACATTTTATTAATCTGTTATTAGGTGGACCAACTTTTATTTATTATTTTTGACATAAAATAAACCTGAAAATCTAAGGTAATGAAAGCACTATATTTTTTTCTTTGGATATTGCTTATTTTATTGGCGGGATGCGGTAAATCCTCATCAGAATATATGATTGAGGGTAGATTGCCATCTTCAGCGTATGACGGAGAATGGATTTATTTAGCTCCGGCGGGCAATCTGCCCGGACGTATTGATTCTGCTAGAATAATAAATTGTGTATTTATTTTTAAAGGTAAAATAGAAGAACTTAAAATAGTACGTATGCGTCCGGTTTTACGCCTAAAATTTCAGGAATTACTTGTGGTAACAGAACCAGGCAAAATATGCGTGAAAATAGACTCAATAGGAGTGGTTAGCGGAACGCCTCAAAATGATGCATTGCAGACATGGAAGGCTGCTAGAGAAAGAATCCAAAGGAGTTATCGATTTGTATACGACAGCTTATGCTTTGCTAGCGGGAATGACTCATTGCTATTACTAAAGAAAAGAGACTTTTTACGTCTAAAAGAAAAGGAAATAAATTTTTCTTTATTAAAAAACCAGAAGAATACTACATTAGGGAAATTTATGAAGCCGATGCTTTATGCTACATTAACGGAAAAACAAAGAGAGACTCTCGATGAAATTTCACAGTAGAAGATATATTCGATGGCTATTCATAGGAGTTAGTGTTTTGTCTATCTTCTTTTTCTTTTTTAAAATACTGCCCTATCATCTGTTTCATCGGGAACAGACCCAACTCTTCTTGTTTTCTTCCAATTTCATACTTGAATATTTAAAACATCCCGGCGCATTGGCCAACTTGTCAGGAGATTTTCTTACGCAATTTTTCTATTATGAAGGTGGTGGGCCTGCTATAGTGGCAATTGTTTTATTATTATGGGGAATTGTAGTATTCAATTTGTTATTTCCTTATATAAGATATTGGGCTTGGCTTCTAGCTATTTTAGCTGTATTATGGGAAACGGGTAGGGAGTGTGGATTAAATTATCCTTTGTCTGGAACCATAACTTTGATTGGTATCGGAGGAACTATCCGGCTTTGCCATTATTGTATTAAAAGGTTTTGGAAACTTGGATTACCGTTGAGCTTTTTTATTTTGGCATTGAGTTATTGGGCTTTTGGTTACGGAAATTGGGCGACAGGTCTGTATAATCTTCCTAATCTTAAACGTGAATATTTACTTGCTCTAGATTCAGAAATGTATTTCGGACGTTGGCAAAATGTTCGGAAGTTATTAGCAAAAGACAAATTGCATACCCCACTTGTTACTTACTACTATAACTTATTAAATGCAGAGCAAAATCAATTGCCTAACAAGCTAATGAACTTTTATCAACCAGCTTCACAAGGTTTATTTTTGACAGTAGCTCCAACCTCGACCTATATAACAATATTTGCGGCGAATGAAGTATGGTTTGCCCTTGGAGATATGACGATGGCTGAACATGCTACTATATTGGGAATGATTTTTTCTTCTCATCATGCAGGAGTAAGAGCAATAAAGCGATTGGCAGAGATAAATTTGATTAATGGTGATGAGGCTGCAGCGATGAAATATTTACGTCTCTTACGAAAAACTCTTTGTTATAGAGGTTGGGCGGAGCATCGCATTCCTGGGCGGCAATCACTTAGATTCATTCAATGGTTGGAACAGAAAAGAGAGCTTTTGCCAAAAAACGATATTTTGCGTACTACTAATAATATCCCGCTGTCTTTAAGGCATCTTCTGCATAGCAATTCAGGTAATGCTATGGCACGTGATTATCTTCTTTGTTTTGATCTGCTAAATAAAGATATTGCAGCATTTGCTGCGGATTATCAGCAATTTTCAAATTCCCAGATTCCATGCCGTCTTTACTCAGAGGCCCTTCTTATTTATCTTGCAGGGAAAGGTACTTCTATAGATGGAGCTATCAGTTGGAATATCCCCCCCAATGTATTGGATGAGTTTAAAGAATATACTCGATTATACGAGTCTAATAATGGGACGGCCTTACAAGCTAAATATAAAAGGACTTATTGGTTTTATTTCCACTATGCATCGATGAAGAAATGAAAAGAACTGCTTTCATAATTATTCTCGGAATATTATGCTGTCTACAAGCATGTACTCCTCATCCCGAGTCTGTAAAACAGGCAAAGAGTTCGCTGGAGATTTATCCTGAGTATCAGGATGTAGCTATCCCATATAATATAGCACCTTTGAATTTTCTATTACGTAATGAGGGGGTTGATGCAGTATCTGTTATGGTGAAAGGTAAATCGGATAGTTTATTAATCAATGCTCGGGGAAATAAAGTGATATTTCCTTTGAAAGATTGGCATGTTTTGCTTAAAGAAGAGAAAGGACATACACTTCAAATTACCGTCATAGCCCTTATTGGTGGAAAATGGTTACGCTATCCTTCTTTTATCTGGAAAGTAGTAGACGAACCTATCGATTCTTATGTTAGTTATCGGCTGATAGAGCCTGGGTATGAAGTTTGGAATGTGTTGCAGATACGTGAGCGTTGTATTGAAAATTATGATGAGCGAGTTTTGGCTGATAACGAACTGACGGATGGAAAATGTATGAATTGTCATGTGCATGGAGGAAGTAGGGGTGACCTTTCCATGTTTCATCTTCGTGGAGAAGGAGGTGGAACGATTTTAAGCCGTAATGGTAAATTGCGCAAATTATCATTGAAAACATCAAAGATGATATCTGCGGCCGTATATGGAGATTTCCATCCGAATGGACGTTATGGGGTTTTTTCTACAAATATCATTATTCCTGCTTTTCATGCGAAAGCCAATCAGCGGCTGGAGGTTTATGATAATCTTTCCGATTTGGTAATTGCTGATTTTGATACTAATCGAATGCTCTTTTCTCCTCTTACAGCTGACTCTGCCGTATTAGAAACTTTCCCTACTTTTTCAGCTGATGGAAAATGGGTATATTATTGTTCGGCTCCTAAGGTTTCATTGCCGGATAGTGTAGAGCTGCTGCGATACTCTCTGTGTCGTATTGCTTTTGATCCTCAAAATGGTAAATGGGGTGATCGAGTTGATACCCTTTGGAATGCTCGTTTAATGAGAGGCTCGGTTTGCCATCCTAAAGCTTCGCCTGACGGGCATTATCTACTCTATTCCGTTGCCGATTACGGGACATTTCCTATTTGGCATCGAGAAGCAGACCTCCAATTATTGGATTTGCATACAGGGTTGATTAACAAATTAAAAGCGGTAAATTCCAATCGATCGGATACTTACCATAGTTGGTCGTCAAACAGTCGATGGTTTGCTTTCGCTAGTAAACGTGGTGATGGTCAGTATGGGCGGATTTACTTTGCTTATCTGGATAGGAGTGGTAAAGCATATAAAGCTTTCGTACTTCCGCAATCTGATCCTGAAAAGGATGATTTGACCTTGAAATCTTATAATATTCCCGATTTGTCATCTTCCTCTGTTCCGTTTAATGCACACTCGATCAAACGTCTTTATAAAGGTGCAAAAGCTGAAAAATTTAATTGAATTTACTATTATATAAAATGTGACTTGGATGGAAGTATTCTTGCATAAATATTGGAAAATCGAATTATCAGTCCTTTTTGGAGTGGCGGTTTTTTTCTTTTGGGGCTATTGTTATTCAGCCCATCTCTCTTATCAAGAGCAATTTCAGTTGTTTTTGATGGATCTAGATTATTTTTTAGAACGGATCTCTATGCCTGGTGGAATAGCTGATTACATAGCGGAATATCTTACGCAATTTTACTATTATACTTGGTTAGGAGCCTTGATTCTAGCTCTTTTGTTTATGGCATTTCAGCGATTGATTTGGTGGGTAGCCCAAAAGCAGGGTGCCGTGGATGATTATTATCTATTGAGCTTCTTACCAGCTATTGTCTTGTGGGGGTTTATGGAAGATGAGCATGTAATGTTATCATTTGCAATTGCTTTGCTTATGGTCTTGCTTGTAATTTGTGGTTATATTCATTTGAATAAGAAATGGGAACGTGGAATATATATATTTCTTTTTCTTCCCTTGCTTTATTGGATAGCTGGTCCATTACATTTCATTTTTATGGGATGGGTGATTATGTCTGCGTTACAGTGTTGTTTTAGAAGGAAAAAACTTTTAAGCGGAGTAGGACTGATCTTGGGGATGAGTATACTTGGTTTTTGCCTTCCAATGCTAATGTGTCTTTGGCTACAATACCCTTTTTATCGCTTATTGAGCGGACTTAATTATTACCGTTTTCCCGAAGTAGTGCCTTTTATGCAAGTTTGCATTGCTTTATGCTTACTTATATTCCCTTTTGTCATGGCAGCGTTACCTCGAGTAAAAAAGAAAATATTATATGGGTCATTGTTGATCATTGTTTTTGTCGGTACTGGCTACTATTTTATTATCAGAGCTTGCGATATGAATAAGGAAGAGGCAATGAGATATGATTATTGGGTTAAGAAGAATATGTGGGATAAGATTATCTCGACTGCCGAGAGAAAATCGCCAAATTCCCCATTTACAGTGACTTGCCTCAATTTAGCCTTAGCAAAGACAGGGCAGTTGGGTGATCGTATGTTTGAATTCTATCAGAATGGAACGGAAGGTTTATTACCTGAATTTCAGCGTGATTTTACCTCTCCTTTACCCACAGGAGAGGCCTTTTACCAATTAGGCATGATTAATACGGCCCAGCGGTTTGCTTTTGAAGCGATGGAGGCTATTCCTAATTTTCGGAAAAGTAGTCGTTGTTATAAACGCTTGGCCGAAACAAACATTATTAACGGTCAGTACAAAGTAGCCTCTAAATATTTGCAGGCATTAAGCAAAACCCTGTTTTATCGTTCATGGGCGAAAGATGCAATGACATACCTCTATAATGAGAATAAAATAAACTCACATCCGGAATGGGGACGGCTCAGGCAATTGCGATATACGGACGATTTCCTATTTAGCGATAAGGAGATAGAAGTGATGCTGGGCTTGTTGGTAGAGCATAACTATAAAAATAAGATGGCTTTTGAATACATGTTAGCTTATGTACTTGAAAAGAAGGATATTCCGACTTTTATGAAATATTACCCTTTAGGCAAGAAATTGGGATATGATCACATCCCACGCAGCTATCAGGAAGCTCTGGTATATGTGTGGACACAATCTCATCCATCTTTTCAGGGTATGCCGTGGAGTATTTCTCCACAAATAATGGAAGCAATTGCCGATTTTGCGAGAATATATACTCAACAGCCTAATTCGGAATCAATGTTGAAGCCGAAATACGGTGGTACATATTGGTATTATTATTTATTCAGAAATAATTGAAAGTGATGAAAAGATACTTTTTATATAGCTTGATACTTGCCGTGGTCATTACATCTTGCTCCGACAGAGTAAAGTCTCCTGAGTTAATCGGGTCATTACCGAAAATATATCCGGACTATACAGGGGTGACAATACCTGTTTCGATAGCCCCTCTGAACTTTGACTTTGTTGGAGGGCAGTGCGATCGGATAGATGTGACAATCACCGGCTCTAGAAAAGGAATACTGCATATTAATGCCAGTAAAGTCTTGCTTCCTGAAGAGGAATGGAGCCGTTTGCTGACGGAGAATAAAGATGGGAATTTGACTTTTGTGGTTTGTGTGAAGCAACAAGGCAAGTGGAAAAAATACCGTCCTTTTCCTGTTTATGTAAATTCTTATCCTATCGATCGTTATCTGGTATATCGTAAAATAGCTCCGGGATATGAGGTTTACAGTAAAATGGGGATTTATCAGCGTGATCTTCACTCTTTCAAGGAGAAAGCTCTTTTAGAGAACACTCTTGTTCCCGGCATGTGCGTGAATTGCCATTCTTTTAATAAAACCAATCCGGATTATTTGAGCCTTCATATCCGAGGAAGTCACGGGGCTACTTTGATGAAGACAGATAAGCACATGGAATTCCTGAATACAAAAACCGATTCCACTTTGTCAGCTTGTGTCTATCCTTATTGGCATCCTACGGGTAAATATATAGCTTATTCTGTTAATAACACACGCCAAGCCTTTCATGTTGTAAGGAACGAAAGGATTGAAGTCCTTGATTTGGCATCGGACGTTATTGTTTATCATCCGCAGACACATGAAATACTGCGGAGCCCTTTGTTGCAAAGAAAAGATGCGTATGAAACCTTTCCGGTGTTTTCTTCCGATGGTCGTAAGCTTTACTTCTGCTCATCTCCCGCTAAAGACTTACCTCATGACTATAAACAAGTAAAATACAGCCTGTGCAGTATTGATTTTGACCCGGTAAATGGCACTTTTGGCGAACGGGTTGATACAATAGTGAATGCTATGAAAATGGGTAAAAGCATTTCATTTCCCAGACCATCATACGATGGCAGGTATATTATGTTTACGTTGTCCGACTATGGGAATTTTTCTATTTGGCATAAAGAGGCGGATCTTTGGCTTTTAGATTTAAAGAATGGCAATGTGATTCGTTCATTATCCGAAGTCAACAGTGATAATACCGAAAGTTTCCATAATTGGAGCAGTGAGTCACATTGGTTTGTTTTCAGTAGTCGCCGTGATGACGGACTATACACACGCCTTTATTTAGCTTGTATAGATAATAAAGGTAAAATAAGTAAGCCCTTTATGCTTCCCCAAGAAACCCCGGAAGAATATTATACCAATTCCGTTTATTCATATAATACTCCTGATTTTGCCAGTAAACCTGTTATAATGGATATTTCAAAGGTTAGGGAAGGCATTATATCGGATAAACGCCAGCTTGTAAGAATCAGAAAATAGAATTAGCACGCAAAGGGATAAAATAGTATCATATTCTCTGAAACCGGTCGACTATTTTTGTACCAATAATTAGGGCTTATACGATGAAGAACATGCGGATTTATAAAATTAAGAACCTTTTAGGAGGATTATCTTTAGTTTCTTTGGTAGCATACGGGTCGGTAAAGAATGAGGTGTATCCCAATGTGAGTTCTCCGCGTACTCCGAAGACTGAAAAGCTGCTTGCTAACTTAAAAAGCATCCCTTCGAAAGGTTTAATGTTCGGCCATCATGATGATACGGTATACGGTATCGGTTGGGAAGGCGAAAGAGGGCGGTCTGATGTTAAAAGTGTATGCGGTGATTATCCTGCCGTCATTAGTTTTGACCTTGGTAATTTAGAGTTAGGAGATACTGCAAATTTAGATAAGGTCCCTTTCAGTCGAATCAAGAAAGAAATTCTGAATCAATATCGTCGCGGGGGAATGGTTTCTTTAAGCTGGCATTTACGCAATCCTTTGACAGGTGGCGATGCCTGGGATGTTAAAGATACCACAGTGGTTAAATCAATCCTGTCCGGAGGAATAAATCATACTAAATTTTTAGGATGGCTGTCAAAAGTGGCTTCTTTTATCAATTCTCTCCAAACACCATCCGGGGTAAAAGTTCCTGTGCTCTTCCGGCCTTGGCATGAACATACGGGCAGTTGGTTTTGGTGGGGAGAAAAGTTATGCACTGCTTCCGACTATAAACAATTATGGCGAATGACGGTAGAGACTCTTCGGACAAAGGGAGTGGATAATGCCCTCTATGCTTATTCCACAGGCGACTGTCAGACTACTGCACAATATTTGGAACGTTATCCGGGGGATGATGCTATTGATGTCTTAGGCTTTGATACTTATCAGTTTGATCGCGACCAATATTTGTCTACCATGGCAAAATCACTTGTTGTATTGGATAGTGTGGGAAAAGCTCATCATAAAGTTATTGCTATAACAGAGACGGGATATGAAGGAATAAAAGATCCGAAGTGGTGGACTGAAACACTGTTGCCGGCTATCGGAAATTATCCAATATCCTATGTGCTGGTGTGGCGAAATGCTCGTGAACGAGTCACTCATTTCTACGCGCCTTATCCGGGACAGGTATCTGCAGACGATTTTATGACCTTCTATAAAAATCCGCGAACCCTATTTGCTTCTGACGTGGATTTGTATAAATAACAATGATAGAATTATTATATGGGAACTTTTAAAGATGAAGTCTTGACTTTGTTTCAGGGCTATGAGGAATTAATTGCTCTAAAAAATGAGCCGGTATTAGAGAATAACGGTATTTTTACCCGATATAAGAATCCGGTACTGACTGCGGCTCATACTCCGGTATTTTGGCGTTACGATTTGAATGAAAAGACAAATCCTCATTTGATGGAACGTATTGGGATGAATGCTGCGATGAATTCCGGTGCCATCAAATGGAAGGATAAGTATTTGCTGGTTGTCCGTGTGGAAGGAGCTGACCGTAAGTCATTTTTTGCCATAGCCGAAAGTCCCAACGGAATAGATAATTTCCGCTTTTGGGATTATCCGGTGACGATGCCCGAGGATGTGATTCCGGCAACCAATATATATGATATGCGGTTGACTGCGCATGAAGACGGGTGGATATATGGTATCTTCTGTGCAGAACGTCATGATAATACTGCTCCTGCCGGTGACCTGTCTTCTGCTACGGCTACGGCAGCCATCGCCCGAACGAAAGACCTGAAAACTTGGGAACGTTTACCCGACTTGCAAACAAAGAGTCAACAGCGTAATGTAGTACTCCACCCGGAATTTGTAGATGGGAAATATGCTCTTTACACCCGACCACAAGATGGCTTTATTGACGCCGGAAGTGGTGGTGGGATCGGCTGGGCGTTGATTGACGACATTACTCATGCGGAAGTAAAAGAAGAAAAAATAATAGATGCCCGTTATTACCATACCATTAAGGAAGTGAAGAATGGTGAAGGTCCTCAACCAATTAAAACGGCGAAAGGATGGCTTCATCTTGCTCATGGAGTGCGCGCGTGTGCTGCTGGATTACGCTACGTATTATATATGTATATGACTGCTATAGACGATCCCTCTAAAGTAATTGCTTCACCTGGGGGATATTTGATGGCACCTGTGGGTGAAGAACGCATTGGAGATGTAAGCAATGTGCTGTTTGCCAACGGATGGATAGCCGATGAGGATGGTAAAGTTTTTATTTATTACGCTTCTTCCGATACTCGTATGCATGTGGCAACTTCTACTATAGATAAGTTGGTGGACTATTGCATGAATACTCCGGCTGACGGATTGAAAAGCGCTGCATCTGTAGAGACTTTAAAAAAGATGATAAACCATAATTTGCAATTGCTGGGTAATAAGTAACTTTGGTTCTTTGCAAAGATAATGACTATGATAAAACTTAAAGAAAAAATAGGCTACGGTTTCGGGGATATGGCTTCGTCTATGTTCTGGAAACTGTTCGGTTCCTATCTGATGATATTTTATACTGATGTGTTCGGGCTTCCGGCTGCGGTAGTGGGCACCATGTTCCTGATTACCCGTATTTGGGATTCAGCTTTTGATCCCATAGTGGGGGTGGTTGCCGATCGTACTCACTCGCGGTGGGGAAAGTTCCGCCCTTATCTTTTAATATTGGCTATTCCTTTTGCTGTGATAGGCATACTTACTTTTACCACGCCCAATCTTACGGATACCGGAAAAGTAATCTATGCCTATATCACCTATTCATTAATGATGATGGTATATTCTGCCATAAATGTTCCTTATGCTTCTTTGCTGGGAGTGATGAGTACCGATCCGAAAGAACGTAATACGTTGTCGACTTATCGTATGACTTTTGCCTATATCGGCAGCTTTATCGCTTTACTGCTTTTTATGCCGATGGTGAACTTATTTAGTGTTGGGCACAATGAGACTTATGGCTGGATGATGAGTGTTGTCATCATTGCCATTATGTGCGCGGTTTTATTCTACGGTTGCTTTGCGTGGACTAAAGAGCGTGTGAGGCCAATGAATAAGCAGCAAAGTCCATTAAAAGAAGATTTGAAGGATTTGCTTCGTAATCGTCCTTGGTGGATTTTATTAGGTGCAGGAGTGGCAGCGCTGGTGTTCAATTCCATCCGCGACGGTGCTACGGTTTACTACTTCAAATATTTTATTGTCGAAGAAAGCTATGCTACCATATCACTTTTCGGAGTCTCTTTTGTATTGAGCGGGCTATACCTGGCTACGGGACAGATTGCGAATATAATAGGTGTGGTGCTGGCTGCTCCCGTGAGTAACCGTATTGGGAAGAAAGCGACTTATATGGGTGCAATGGTGATAGCTACCGTACTTTCGGTGATTTTCTATTGGTTTGGTAAAGGTGATTTGGTTTTAATATTTACGTTCCAGATTTTAATCAGTATTTGTGCCGGAAGTATATTTCCCTTATTATGGTCGATGTATGCCGATTGTGCTGACTATTCGGAACTGAAAACAGGCAATCGGGCTACGGGCTTGGTGTTCTCTTCCTCATCCATGAGTCAGAAATTCGGGTGGGCCATTGGTAGTGCACTGACCGGTTGGTTGTTGGCTTACTTTGGTTTTAAGGCCAATGCAGTGCAGAGTGCAGAGGCTATTCACGGTATAAAAATGTTTTTAAGCTTCCTGCCTGCTGTCGGTACGGTGCTCAGCGTGCTGTTTATAAGTATGTACCCCTTGTCCGAGAGTAAAATGAAGGAGATTACTTCTGAACTGAATATGAAAAGAAGTAAGACTACGGATGGTGATTGATGGGAGAGGATTGGTTGTATATTGTTTTATATCCAGCCGTGATGTGAGTAGTAAATAGTCCGGGAGTGTAAAAGGAATCCTATAATACTATTCCTAAAATCATACTATATCATTCATAGAATCCTATAATATGATTCCCTATTCACCCCAGGCCTGTAACCCCATCATTTGTAGCAGTAAGATAGATCGCCGCTAGGTCAATGTTCCGTAGATTGTTTATTGATTTATAGTGATAATAAAATAAGGTGAAATGGATATAGTAGTGTTGAAAGAAGAAGTGAGGGAAGAACTTGAGAAAAATATTCTTCCTTATTGGATTAATAAAATGCAAGATGAAGTAAACGGTGGCTTTTACGGACGTATCACCGGAGAAGAAATGTTGATGCCTGTTGCGGAAAAAGGTGCTATTTTGAATGCACGCATTCTGTGGACTTTCTCGGCTGCATACCGATTACTTCGTAAAGAGGAATACCTGGCAATGGCAACTCGTGCAAAACGTTATCTTATTGATCATTTCTACGACAAAGAGTTTGGAGGAATCTATTGGTCACTCGACTATAAGGGAAATCCGCTTGATACAAAAAAGCAAATTTATGCCATTGGTTTTGCCATTTATGGATTGAGTGAATATCACCGGGCTACAGGAGATGCAGAGGCGTTGACTTATGCCATTCATCTGTTTGAAAGCATAGAACAGCATAGCTTTGACTCTCGGAATAACGGGTATTGTGAGGCTTTGACTCGTGAATGGGGAGAGATTGCAGACATGAGGCTGAGTGAGAAAGACGAAAATGAGCGTAAGACAATGAATACTCATCTGCATATTTTGGAACCATACGCCAATCTTTATCGAGTTTGGAAAGATGATCGTTTAAAGTATCAACTCCACAATTTGGTTGAGATTTTTATAGATAAAATCTGGGACCCGAATACCGGACATTTGAATCTATTCTTTGATGACAACTGGAATAATAAGTATCATATCATTTCTTATGGTCACGATATAGAGGCTTCCTGGCTCATTCATGAAGCGGCGTTACTGCTGAAAGACCAAAAGTTGTTGGCTAAGGTAGAACCGGTGGTAAAGCAAATAGCTGTTGCAGCCGATGAAGGATTGATGTCGGATGGAAGCATGATCTATGAGTTTTTTGCAGATAAGCCTTCAACAGATACCGATCGGCACTGGTGGGTACAAGCCGAAAATGTGGTGGGACATATTAATCTTTACCAATATTTTCGTGATGAAAACGCTTACAAGAAAGCCTTAAACGGCTGGAATTTTATTAAACGGTATTTGGTTGATGAGGCCAATGGAGAGTGGTGGTGGAGTATTTCGGTCGACGGTAAGGTGAATCGGGTCGACGATAAAGCCGGATTCTGGAAATGTCCTTATCATAACGGACGTATGTGTATGGAGATTATCGAACGTAATTTCTCCGAATAATTTTATCAATCAATAATTTTATTGTTTTTTTGTTGTGGCTATAAACTCAAGAAGATGAAAAAAATAACTCTATTCCTTCTTTCTCTAATTATCTGCTTCGCATTGAATGCCCAATCTTTGTATACAGACTTCAGTCAATTAAATTTTGGTTGCGACGGCAATAGCATTACAGCCGGAGCGCAGTGGTCGAAATCTGTTGTCGATCTGTTGGGTTTTGCAACCCATCATAATGTTGCGGTAGGTTCGGCGACTTGGGCTTGTCATTCCGATACACAGGAATATGACTCCGTCTCTTTTGCCGGAATATCCAACGGGTGGCAACCAACTGAAGATAAGCATGAGTTGCAGATGAGACACAATAATGTTTCTAAGGTACACATACAAAAATTTATCTCCGAAGTGGAAAGCGGTCAGTATCCCGCCCCCGATGTATTTGTTTTTTCAATGGGAACGAATGATACCAATCTAGGCTCAGCCGAAGAGGCTTTAAGGGGTAAGACTCTGGAAGGAGTAGACCTTACAACAATGGCGGGTGGAGCACGATGGGCTATACAGACTCTCATAGAGCATTATCCAAAATGCAGAGTATTTGTCTGCACACCTATCCAAACAGGAAATGTAGCGCATAATGAGCGGAACCTTAAAATGATTGAGATTCTTCGCAAGATTGCCGGAGCTTTCTCGGTTCAAGTGATTGATTGCTATTCAAATAGCGGTATTTCCGAGAAGTTTGAACAGCCGTCCGGGCGTGGGCAATATCTGCGTGACGGATTGCATCCGGATAAGGAGGGACAAATATTGATGGGACGGTATATTGCCAAGGAAATACGGAACAACTTCTATTAAATACCGATCATATAGGCTTCGAGGTAACCCTTGATAATATGATTTGCTGTCTCCGCCTCGAAGTTTTGTACTATATTTCTAGCTTCTACATATATACCTCATAATGTGATTTGGTAGCCTACTTAGAGCCTTTTGATCTTCTTCTTCAACACCTTAGGACGGTGAATGAAGATTGTCCGATACCTTTTTTCGGAACACATGGTCTGTTGGCTCTCAACACATCATCTGTTAAGGTTCAATAGACCATCAGTTGAGCGTCAACACATGGTCTGTTTTTATACCAAGTGATAGTCTGTTTTCAGTGTCTTTTTTTATTGGAGATAACCCCGACTTTTTATTTATCTTTTACAAAAGCGTGCAGGATGTTCAAAGAGTTCTGTAGAAAGTCTTATATTTGCAGTTCTCCTTTATAGCTCAATCTAGGTAAGTTTATTATGAGTAAAATTCTTATTGTAGACGACGAAATACAAATCCGTACACTTTTAAGCCGCATGATGCAGCTGGAAGGTTATGATGTTTGCCACGCAGCCGACTGTCAGTCTGCTGTCCGGCAAGTCGAGCTTTTGCAGCCTGACGTAGTATTATGTGATGTCTTTTTGCCGGATGGGAATGGAGTTGACCTTGTATTGACAATTAAGAAAATGGCTCCCAATGTGGAGGTGATTCTGCTGACTGCTCATGGTAATATTCCAGATGGCGTGCAAGCTATTAAGAATGGTGCCTTCGATTATATCACAAAAGGTGACGATAATAATAAGATTATTCCTTTAATAAGTCGCGCTGTAGAGAAAGCCCACTTGAATACTCGTATTGATAAACTGGAAAAGAAGTTGGGGCATGTCTATTCATTTGATTCGATCATAGGGGAATCTAAAGTGTTGAAAGATGCCATTTCGCTTGCACAAAAAGTAGCGGTGACGGATGTTCCTGTTCTTTTGACCGGAGAAACAGGCACCGGCAAAGAAGTCTTTGCTCAAGCTATCCATTATGGCAGTAAGCGTGCTAAGCAATCTTTTGTAGCAGTGAACTGCTCTTCGTTTAGTAAAGAATTGCTGGAGAGTGAAATGTTCGGTCATAAAGCCGGATCTTTTACCGGAGCATTGAAGGATAAAAAAGGCTTGTTCGAAGAAGCAAACAACGGGACGATATTTCTTGATGAGATTGGTGAGATGGCTTTTGAACTGCAAGCTAAGCTACTGCGTATCCTTGAAACAGGTGAGTACATTAAGATAGGTGATACCAAAACCACGAGGGTTAATGTGCGCATTATAGCAGCCACAAACCGTAACTTACCCGAAGAAATTGCAGCAAATCGCTTCCGGGAAGATTTGTTTTATAGACTTTCCGTGTTCCAAATCCATTTACCGGCTCTTCGGGAGCGTGTAGGCGATATTCGTCTATTGGTGAAAGCTTTTATCGATAACTACGCACTACAGTTATCACGTGAGATCAACACAATTGATCCCGAATATCTTGAAGCTTTGGAAAAACAATCCTGGAAAGGAAATATCCGCGAACTTCGGAATGTAATAGAGCGCAGTCTCATTGTTTGCGAAGGTAAACGTCTAGGAGTGGAGGATCTCCCGATCGAACTTCAGGATACTCACTACGAAAGTTCGGAAGATGGATCACCTTGCAGTTTCGAGCTCTCGGCCATGGAACGCCGTCATATTACTCGTGTGTTGGAGTACACTAAAGGGAATAAGACAGAAGCAGCCCGGTTGTTAAAGATTGGTTTGACCACCTTGTATCGCAAAATAGAAGAATACAAAATTTAGTTCTTATTTATCCGTTCATCGTTTTAAGCAATTCGTCTCATCTTTCAAGAGTTTCATTGTTTTTTTGAGTGCCTTATATATAATAAGGTTTAGGCAGATTTATATCGGCTCATTCCATGTCTATTGATATCCGTAGACTCTTACTTTTTTCAAAACAGGTCACACCCTTTCAAAATGGAAAGGTCTTTCGAAGTCTTTATTCTCAACCTCTATACACATATCTCTGTTTATAAGTGCTTTGCATTCTCTTTCCTTCTTTTGGCACGTAATTGGATGTATATCTTACGCGAATATTTAAATGTTGTTACATTGTAATAAGAGATATGGATATGGAAAACGTGATGCTATTTATTTTTTGCCTGTTGAGCGGCTTGTCTGCTTTTTGGCTGTTTCGAGTGTGTGTATATTGGTTTGAAAAACTTTAAGAAAGGGAGGTGAAGTGATGTATACCGCATTATTTGTATTAGGCATTGCCATCTTCGGGTACTTAATGTATGTACTTATTAAACCCGAAAAGTTTTAATTTTATAAAAGCATAAAACATGAATACAGAAATTTTAGGAGTGGCTTTACAAATTATCCTCGTTGTGATAATGGCTTATCCTTTAGGTAAATATATTGCAACAGTCTACAGAGGCGATAGGTGTTGGTCCGATTTTATGAAGCCTGTTGAACGATTCATTTATAGGCTTTGCGGCATAGACCCCAAAGAAGAAATGAACTGGAAACAGTTCTTAAGATCACTGCTTGTATTGAATGCATTTTGGCTCGTATGGGGAATGCTTTTGCTAGTATTGCAAGGCTGGCTTCCTCTAAACCCTGATGGCAACAGGGCACAAACGGCCGTACAGGCATTTAATACTGCTGTTAGTTTTATGGTAAACTGTAATCTGCAACATTATAGCGGAGAAAGCGGATTAACTTATTTCACGCAGTTATTTGTCATTATGTTGTTTCAGTTTGTCGCTGCTGCTACGGGTATGGCTGCAATGGCGGGTGTGATGAAGTCCATCGCAACCAAGACAACGAAGACAATTGGTAATTTCTGGAACTTTCTTGTGTTGAGTTGTACGAGAGTTCTACTTCCGCTTTCTTTAATTGTTGGTTTTATCTTGATTTTGCAAGGCACGCCGATGACATTTGAAGGTAAGATGAAGATTACGACGCTCGAAGGGCATGAACAGCTTGTTTCACAAGGCCCTGCAGCAGCAATTATACCTATCAAGCAATTGGGTACTAATGGAGGAGGTTTCTTTGGAGCTAATTCGGCACATCCACTGGAAAATCCCAGTTATCTGACGAATATTGTAGAATGTTGCGCTATTCTGCTTGTCCCTATGGCAATGATCTTTGCATTGGGCTTTTATACCAAAAGAAAGAAACTGGCTTATAGCATTTTCACTGTGATGTTCTTTGCTTTCATAGTTGGGGTTGGAATAAGTGTACATCAGGAAATGAGAGGAAACCCGCGAATAACCGCTATGGGAATATCACAGACCGGTGGGGCTATGGAAGGGAAAGAAGTCCGTTTTGGAGCCGGAGCCACTGCTTTATGGGGTGTTGCTACAACGTGCACCTCAAACGGTTCGGTGAATGGCATGCATGATTCGATGATGCCTCTTTCGGGATTAGTACAGATGCTCAACATGCAGACCAATACTTGGTTTAGCGGAGTGGGTGTGGGATGGATGAATTATTATACATTCATCATTATTGCCGTTTTCATTAGTGGCTTGATGGTGGGGCGTACACCGGAATTCCTCGGTAAGAAAATAGAAGCTCGTGAGATGAAGATTGCCACTTTTGTGGCTTTACTGCATCCTTTTATTATATTGGTTGGAACGGCATTGTCTTGCTATCTGATTGCCCATCATCCCGGTTATGTATCTTCCGAAGGAGGTTGGCTGGCTAATCCCGGTTTTCATGGTTTGAGCGAGCAATTTTATGAGTTTACTTCTTCTGCGGCGAATAACGGTTCCGGCTTTGAAGGACTGAATGACAATACTCATTTCTGGAATTATGCCACTGCCTGGGTACTTATGCTAGGACGTTTTATTCCTATTGTGGGACAAGTCGCCATTGCCGGTTTACTGGCAGAGAAGAAATTTATACCCGAAGGGACAGGAACATTGAAGACGGATACGATGACTTTTGGGATAATGACTTTTGCTGTTATTATGATTATTGCTGCACTTTCATTCTTCCCTGTACATGCATTGAGCACTGTAGCGGAACATTTTGGATTATAAGAATTATTAAGAGTATTGGATATGGGACAAAATAGAACGACTTCCTTGTTCCCCAGAGAACAAGTTATGAATAGTCTTAAACAATCATTCGTAAAGTTGAATCCTCGGATGATGGTTAAGAACCCTATTATATTTACGGTTGAGGTAGTGACTTTGATTATGTTTGTAGTCACATTTTTATCTTTGAGTACTTCAGAATACGGGGCATTCGGATATAATTTATTTGTATTTATCATTTTGTTTGTGACTCTGTTATTTGCCAACTTTGCAGAAGCCATTGCTGAAGCTCGTGGTAAGGCACAAGCTGATAGCCTGCGAAAAACGCGTGAAGAGACTCCAGCACGGCTTTTAGAGAATGGAGTAATTCGAAATATAAGTAGTGCATCCCTCAAAAAAGGAGATGTATTTGTCTGCGAGGCGGGTGATACCATCCCGGCAGATGGTGAGATAATAGAAGGACTTGCTTCTATTGACGAAAGTGCGATTACCGGTGAGTCGGCGCCCGTCATTCGTGAAGCGGGCGGCGATAAGAGCTCTGTGACAGGTGGTACGAAAGTTCTTTCCGATAAGATAGAAGTGGAAGTTACCCAGCAACCGGGAGAAAGTTTTTTAGATAAAATGATTGCTCTCGTTGAAGGAGCCAGCCGTCAGAAAACACCAAATGAAATAGCACTGACCATTTTGTTGGCGGGTTTTACTCTGGTATTTATCATTGTATGTGTGACTTTGATACCTTTTGCCGACTACACTAATGTCGATCATCCGGGGACTTATATTTCTATTGCAGCTATTCTGTCTCTTTTTGTCTGTCTGATTCCCACGACTATTGGAGGATTGCTCTCTGCAATTGGTATTGCGGGAATGGATCGTGCACTTCGTGCCAATGTGATCACAAAATCGGGTAAGGCAGTTGAGACCGCAGGAGATATCGATACTTTACTACTCGATAAGACCGGTACGATAACAATCGGAAATCGCAAGGCAACAAAGTTCCATGTAGCTCCGGGAGTTGATGAACGGACATTTATAGAATATTGCCTGTTGGCTTCTTTGTCCGATGAAACTCCTGAAGGGAAATCTATTATTGAATTGGGGCGTGAACTGGGCTTTAGAATGCGAAATCTGAATACAACAGGTGTGCGCATGATTCGCTTCTCGGCAGAAACAAAATGTTCGGGTGTTGATTTGGCAGATGGTGTTCAAATTCGTAAAGGTGCTTTCGACACTATTCGCAAAATGGTGGAGACTGCGGGAAATGCTTTCCCTATAGAGATAGAAGATCATATTCATACCATATCGGGCAACGGAGGAACGCCATTGGTGGTTTGTGTAAATAGCAAAGTAGTTGGAGTTATCGAATTGCAGGACATTATCAAGCCGGGCATTCGGGAACGCTTCGAACGTCTACGTAAGATGGGAGTGAAAACAGTTATGGTCACCGGTGACAATCCTCTGACTGCTAAATATATTGCAGAGAAGGCCGGAGTGGATGACTTTATAGCCGAAGCCAAACCGGAAGATAAGATGGAATACATAAAGCGAGAGCAACAATCAGGCAAATTGGTTGCCATGATGGGAGACGGAACAAATGATGCTCCCGCCTTGGCTCAGGCTAATGTAGGCGTAGCTATGAATAGTGGGACACAGGCGGCAAAGGAGGCAGGGAATATGGTTGACTTGGATAATGACCCTACAAAACTGATTGAAATTGTGGAGATTGGTAAGCAGCTATTGATGACACGGGGTACATTGACCACATTTTCCATTGCCAATGATGTGGCCAAATATTTTGCTATTGTTCCGGCTCTCTTTATGGTGACAATTCCGGAATTGGGAGCTTTGAATATAATGAAACTGCATAGCCCCGAGAGTGCAATTCTCTCTGCCATCATATTCAATGCAATTATTATCCCGGCTTTGATACCGTTGGCATTGCGCGGAGTACAATATAAGCCTATAGGAGCTTCGGCATTATTACGCCGTAACTTATTTATTTATGGCTTGGGAGGCGTGATTGTACCGTTTCTCGGAATTAAACTTATCGATTTACTTGTAGGGCTTTTCTTTTAATATGGAATTATATTTTAGTTTGAAATAGTTGGCTGTAATCAATAAAAAACAGATTGTAAAGATGAAAACAATATTGAAATCCATAAAAATAACGCTTGTCTTTTGCGTGTTTCTTTCTATTTTCTATGTATTTGTTTTATGGGCTTTTGCTAAGTTTGCGGGTCCTAACAAAGGAAATGTAGAAGTCTTGTCTGCAAAAGGTAAAGTTGTCGGGGCTGCGAATATAGGGCAGTCATTTACTAAAGATATCTACTTCTGGAGCAGGCCATCTTCGGCTGGTGAAGGTTATGATGCGTCCGGTTCGGCGGGTAGTAATAAAGGTCCCTCTAACTCTGTATATCTTGCAGTTGTCAATGCACGCATTGATACTTTTTTGGTGCATCATCCTTATCTGAAACGTAAGGATGTTCCGGCTGAGATGGTTACGGCAAGTGGTTCCGGTCTTGATCCTGATATAACTTCGGACTGTGCTTATATCCAGGTAAAACGTATAGCCTGGGCAAGGGGAATGACAGAAAAAGATGTCAAGGAGATAGTCGACAAGACGGTTCAGAAGCCTTTATTTGGCTTATTTGGAAAAGAAAGTGTAAACGTGCTGAAGCTAAATATCGCATTGGATGAGGCTAGAAGGTAAGGCTATAAAATAACCGCCTGAATAAACAGAGCCTACGGTCTTATAAAAAGGACAATGATAACTTAAAAACAAATGATTTCTGATCGTAGTTTTGTATTTTTGTTATAGATATAATGTCCGGTCGTATAATGTAAACATTATGAATGGAGAGAATAACGTGCAACATTTCCTTGACTTGATCAAAAAATCTCGTCGCGGTAAGTTTAAAATATATATCGGTATGATTGCCGGAGTAGGTAAATCATATCGTATGCTTCAAGAGGCTCATGACTTATTGGATAATGGGATTGGGGTCCAGATTGGTTATATCGAAACACATGGACGTGCTGCCACTGAAGCTTTGATGGATGGTTTGCCTGTTATTCCGCGCAGGAAGATATTTTATAAAGGGAAAGAACTTGAGGAAATGGATTTGGATGCTATCATCCGCATACGTCCGGAGATCGTAATTGTTGATGAGCTTGCTCATACCAATGTGGAAGGAAGTCGGAATGAGAAACGTTGGCAGGATGTCTTGGAACTTTTGGATGAAGGCATTAATGTCATTTCCGCTGTTAATATTCAACATATTGAAAGTCTGAACGAAGATATTCAGGGAATATCAGGTATAGAGGTTAAGGAACGTATCCCCGATAGTGTACTTCAGGAAGCCGATGAAGTGGTTAATATCGATTTGACTGCGGAAGAGCTGATTACCAGATTAAAAGCCGGCAAGATTTATAAACCCGAAAAGGTAAATGTTGCATTGAAGAATTTCTTCAAGACTGAAAACATTCTACAATTACGTGAATTAGCTTTGAAGGAAGTTGCTCTTAGAGTAGAAAAGAAGGTGGAGAATGAAGTGGTGACGAGTGCAGGGTTTAGGCATGAAAAGTTTATGGCTTGTATCAGCAGTCATGAAAAAACGCCGCGACGGATTATAAGGAAAGCTGCGAGATTGGCTACCCGCTATAATACTTCGTTCATTGCATTTTATGTTCAGACCCCCCGTGAAAGTCTTGATCGTATTGGATTGGCCCGACAACGGCATTTACTCAATCATTTTAAGCTGGTCACTGAATTGGGAGGTGAGGTTATGCAAGTGCAATCTAGAGATATTTTGGGCAGCATTGTGTCAGCCTGCAAAGAAAGGCAGATAACTACAGTATGTATGGGTTGTTTCTCTTTCAAATTGCCTAGTGCATTATTATTGATCTTGAAATATCGAAAATTTATGAACGATCTGTCCCAAGCGAATGTGGATTTGATTATACTCGCTTGAGTCTTAGTTAGGAATGAATATGAATATAAGAACGAAATTACTTCTAGGTATCGGCCTGTTAGCTGCAATGATTATTTTATTAGTGGCTTTGTCAGTTGTAAACTTACAGATATTGACTGCTACAGACCCTGACAGTCCTGCTGCCATGCCGGGACTTGACCGGGCTTTGCTTTGGATATCCGTGACAGGGATTATTAGTGTTTTTATCAGTGTATTCTTGCTGATATGGCTTCCACATACTATAGAAAAGCCAATAAAGGAATTGACGAATGGTATTATGGAAATCGCAAACCATAATTATGACAAGCGATTGAATATGCAGGATAAAGCCGAATTTCGTGAAGTTGCCGATAACTTTAACCGTATGGCCGAGCGACTGAAAAAGTATCGTGAAAATACATTGACGGATATTCTGTCGGGCAAAAAGTTCATTGAAGCAATCGTTAACAGTATCCATGAACCTATTATTGGTTTGAATCGGGACAGGGAGATTCTTTTCATTAACAAGGAAGCACTAAATGTGCTGAATTTGAAAAAGGAAGAGGCACTGCATCAGTCAGCTGAAGAACTGTCCTTAAAAAATGATTTGTTGAGACGTTTAATTCGGGAATTGATTTCATCTGATGCAAAGAAAGAACCCTTAAAAATCTATGCCGATAATAAGGAGAGTTATTTCCAAGCCTCCTATATTCCGATAGTAGGTACAGATATTGCTCCCGATGAGCCTCGCGCTTTAGGTGATCTTATCTTGTTGCAGAATATAACGGAGTTCAAAGAGTTGGATAGTGCGAAGACAACATTCATATCTACTATATCACATGAGTTGAAAACGCCGATTGCTGCGATATTAATGAGCTTACAATTGCTTGAAGATAAGCGAATAGGCATGCTAAATGAGGAACAGGAACAGCTTTCCAGTAGTATAAAGGAAAGTGCCGATCGTCTTCTTGGCATTGCAAGTGAGTTGCTCAACATGACTCAAGTGGAAGCAGGAAAACTAAACTTGATTCCTAAAATTACGAAACCCATTGAACTTATTGAGTATGCAATAAAAGCCAACCAAGTACAGGCCGATAAATTTGGTATACAAATTGAAGTGGAATACCCCGAAGAGAAGATTCCAAAACTGTTTGTTGATAGTGAGAAAATTGCTTGGGTGTTGACTAACCTTTTGAGTAATGCAATTCGTTATTCCAAAGAGAATGCTAGGGTTATCATTGGTGCCCAACAAGACGCGGATGGTATAGAACTCTATGTTCAGGATTTTGGAAGGGGAATTGATCCAAGGTATCATCAAAGTATTTTTGATCGTTATTTTCGTGTACCCGGGACAAAAGTTCAGGGTAGTGGTTTAGGCTTGTCAATTTCAAAAGACTTTGTTGAGGCTCATGGGGGAACCCTTTCCGTTGAGAGTGAATTGGGTAGGGGAAGCCGTTTTATAATCCGTCTTAAAGCTTAAGGGCGGATATAAAAAAAGACCGCCAAGAGTGGAAGCCTCCCAACAGTCGATATTTTTTTGTAGCGGGACCCGGGATTGAACCGGGGACCTCATGATTATGAATCATGCGCTCTAACCAGCTGAGCTATCCCGCCATCATTTCTTATTTGCGGGTGCAAAGATAATTCATTTCTTTAAAGTACCAAAATATTAGTGGCTTTTTTCTTGGCGATGTTTCTCCGAATATCCCGTTGATAATAATAAGTAGACCTCTCAATGCCGTCTTTACAAGCCTTTTAGAGATTATATCTGCCGCATAAAAGAAATTCCACTAAATATGTCTTGTTATTAGAAAAAAGTCTTTATCTTGCCGACGCAATAGAACAAGCATAATCAATTATGGAACGACAAAAAATCCATCGGGAATATCTTCTTAATGCCACTTCCAAAAGTATTATATGGTCGGCAATAAGCACTCCTACAGGTCTGGAGGGCTGGTTTGCAGACAAAGTGGAGTCGGATGATAAAATAGTTTCTTTTTATTGGGGGAAGACAGAACGACGCGATGCCGAGATTATTGCAGTACGGATGTTTTCTTTTATACGCTTTCGTTGGCTGGATGACAAAAACGAAAGAGAGTATTTTGAACTTAAAATGACAAATAATGAATTGACAAATGATTTTGTCTTAGAGGTTACTGATTTTACCGAAAAAGATGAGGCTAATGATATGTGCGAATTGTGGGATTCTCAGGTGGATACTCTACGAAGAACTTGTGGTTTTTAGTTAACTTTCGATTAAAAATTTCTTGTGCATCTTTTTTTGTGCTAATTTTGTGTCCTCATAGTATGGTACAATAAAATGCTGCGCATAAAAAAGTTAGATATATTTATCCTGAAAAGTTTCTGCTTACTGTTTTCAGGTACATTTTTTATTTGTCTATTCATCTTCATGATGCAATTTCTATGGAGATATGTAGACGAATTGGTTGGCAAAGGATTGGAATTGCACGTTCTTGCCCAGTTTTTCTTCTATTCAGCTTTGACTTTGGTACCGGCGTCTTTGCCTTTAGCTGTACTGCTTGCTGCATTAATTACTTTTGGAAATTTTGGAGAGCGTTTTGAATTACTTGCAATGAAAGCTGCGGGTATTTCCTTGCTTAAAGTGATGAGACCTTTGATTGTCTTTACTTTGATTATTTGCGCAGTTTCTTTCTATTTCCAAAATGTAATAGGTCCTCAAGCTCAGACGAAACTGTGGACTTTATTAATTTCCATGAAGCAAAAATCTCCAGAGCTTGATATTCCGGAAGGGGTTTTTTATAGTGAAATAGAGGGCTATAATCTTTATGTAAAGCATAAGAACAGAGATACCGGCGTGTTGTATGATGTACTTATTTATAACTTTGATAAAGGTTTTGAAAATGCTCAAATTATAAAAGCAGACTCAGGTAAACTTGAAATGACTGCCGATAAAAGGCATTTGTATCTTCACTTATATAGTGGCGAGTTATTTGAAAATCTAGCTTCGCAAAATATGAGCCAGGCAAATGTACCCTATCGTCGTGAGGCATTTAGTGAGAAACATGCCATCATAGAATTTAATTCCGATTTTAGTATGGTGGACGCTGGGGTAATGAGTTCCCAGTCCAATGGAAAAGATATGAAGATGTTGCAGAGTGCTATTGATTCAATGAAAATATTAACCGATAGTATAGGACATGCCTATTATCAGCAAGCTATGAGCGGACCTTATCTAGTGACTTCCGGACTGACTAAAATGGATACAGTACGTATAGAGCACGCTCGTGCCAAAGTTTATAATTTGGATAGTCTTTTCAATTCTTCTACATTACTTCAAAAGCAAAAAGTCCTTGCTTCTGCTCTGAATCGTGCTGAAAGTACGGGAAGTGATTGGAATTTCAAAAGCTTTAATATCACGCAGACAGAGAGTAATCTTCGCCGGCATATGACTGCCTGGCATGAAAAGTTGACGCTGTCTTTAGCCTGTTTGATCTTCTTCTTTATTGGTGCCCCATTAGGGGGGATTATTCGCAAAGGAGGAATCGGAATGCCGGTTGTTGTTTCGGTGCTTATATTCATTATTTATTATATCATCAATAATACAGGGTATAAAATGGCTCGGGATGGTAAATGGATTGTCTGGATGGGTATGTGGACCAGTACTGCTGTGCTTGCTCCATTAGGTGCATTTCTTACCTATAAATCAAATAACGACTCTGTCGTCTTCAATGCGGATGCATACATTAACTGGTTTAAAAAGATAGCAGGCATACGTAGCGTTCGCCATCTCTTCCGTAAAGAAGTTATTATTATAGATCCCGATTATAGTCGTCTTTCGAGTGATTTGAATACTTTAAATATTGATTGTCGCTCTTATGCAGGCAAAAAGAAGCTTGTTCATGCACCAAATTACTTTAGAATGTGGATGGGAGCCAATATCCGTGATGAAGATATGGTGAAAATAAATGATAATATGGAGCGTCTCGTGGAAGAGATGTCGAACACAAAATATCCTTCATTATTAATTCTGCTGAACAATTATCCCGTAATTCCTGTTCACGCTCATGTACGCCCTTTCCGGAATTACTGGCTGAATTTACTTTGTGGAGTTATATTCCCTCTGGGATTGTTCTTCTATTTCCGTATTTGGGCTTTTCGCTTACGGTTAAGTAAGGATCTAGATCGTATAATTAAGACTAATGAAGACGTTATAAATTTGATAGAAACCAATTTGAAAAATAGTATAGAGAATGGAAAAAGTTAAATTAAATACAATAGAAGAAGCTATCGCCGACTTTAAATCAGGAGAATTTGTCGTTGTAGTGGATGATGAGGATCGTGAAAATGAGGGTGATCTTATTATTGCCGCAGAGAAAGTAACTCCGGAAAAGGTAAACTTCATGCTGAAACACGCCAGGGGAGTGCTTTGTGCTCCTGTGACGATATCACGTTGCAAGGAATTGGATTTACCTCATCAAGTTTTAGATAATACTTCTGTTCTGGGTACGCCTTTTACTGTAACTATTGATAAACTGGAAGGATGCTCTACCGGAGTATCGGCAGCAGACCGTGCTGCTACTATAAACGCATTGGCTGATCCGGCTTCTACACCAGAGACTTTTGGCCGTCCTGGGCACATCAATCCGCTGTATGCACAGGAAAAAGGTGTCCTTCGCCGTGCCGGTCATACCGAAGCTGCTATAGATATGGCTCGTTTGGCTGGTTTATATCCTGCGGCAGCTCTTATGGAAATAATGAGTGAAGATGGTACTATGGCCAGATTGCCCGAATTGCGCAAGATGGCTGATGATCATAATTTGAAGTTGATTTCTATTCGTGATCTTATAGCATACCGTTTAAGACAAGAATCTATTGTTGAAAAAGGTGTTGAAGTGAATATGCCGACTGAATATGGTTCTTTCCACATGATTCCTTTTAGACAAAAGTCTAATGGTTTGGAGCATGTTGCTCTAATAAAAGGAGACTGGGCATCTGATGAACCCATACTGGTTCGTGTTCATTCTTCTTGTGTGACAGGTGATATCTTTGGCTCGAAACGTTGTGACTGTGGAGAACAGCTGCATAAGGCGATGGAAATGATAGAGAAAGCAGGTAAAGGGGTCATTGTGTATTTGAATCAGGAAGGTCGTGGTATCGGACTCATGGAAAAAATTAAAGCTTATAAATTACAGGAAGATGGTATGGATACTGTTGATGCCAATATTGTTTTAGGACATTTAGCTGATGAACGTGATTACGGTGTCGGGGCACAGATATTGCGTGAATTGGGAGTTCACAAAATGAATTTAATGACTAATAATCCAGTTAAACGTGTCGGACTTGAGGCTTATGGGTTAGAGATCAATGGTATTGTATCTATTGAAACCACTCCGAATCAATATAATGAGCGATATTTGCATACTAAAAAAGAACGCATGGGACATACACTTCATTTTAATAAGTAAGCTGTCTTTTTGTTTCCTAGAATCGAACTTTTTTGCTTAATTTGCAACCGGTTTTATGCTAAAATATTAAAATAGATAGAAAAATGAATCAATTATCTGACCGTTTGAACAGTTTGTCGCCATCTGCAACGTTGGCAATGTCTCAAAAGAGTGCCGAACTTAAAGCTCAAGGCATTGATGTGATTAATCTTAGTGTGGGCGAACCCGATTTTAATACTCCCGATCACATAAAAGAGGCAGCTAAAAAAGCTATTGATGAGAATTACTCCCGTTATTCTCCCGTTCCAGGATACCCTGGTCTGAGAAATGCAATAGTGGAGAAACTTAGAAAGGAAAACGGTCTGGAATATACAGCAGCTCAGATTTCTTGTGCTAACGGTGCAAAACAATCTGTATGTAATGTGATTCTTGCTCTGGTAAATCCGGGTGATGAAGTTGTTGTTCCTGCTCCTTATTGGGTGAGCTATCCTGAAATGGTTAAACTGGCAGAAGGTACTCCGGTTATCGTCTCTGCAAGTATAGAGCAAGACTTTAAAATTACACCTGCACAATTGGATGAGGCTATTACGGCGAAGACAAAAGCATTGATTCTGTGTTCTCCTTCTAACCCGACAGGTTCTGTATATACCAAAGATGAATTGAAAGGATTGGCAGAGGTTCTCGCTAAGCATCCACAGGTTGTTGTTATTGCTGATGAGATATATGAACATATAAATTATATTGGAAAGCATCAAAGCATTGCTCAATTTTCTGAAATGAAAGAACGTACCGTTATTGTTAATGGTGTTTCAAAGGCTTATGCTATGACTGGCTGGAGAATTGGTTTTATTGCTGCACCTGAATGGATTGTAAAGGCTTGCAATAAGCTTCAAGGTCAATATACTTCAGGCCCTTGTTCCGTGTCTCAAAAAGCTGCTGAAGCTGCATATACCGGAACACAACAGCCGGTTGATGATATGCGTAAAGCATTTGAACGTCGTCGTGACTTGATTGTAAAGTTGGCGAAAGAAGTTCCCGGTTTTGAAGTGAATGTTCCGCAGGGAGCTTTCTATCTGTTTCCTAAGTGCAGCTCATTCTTTGGAAAATCGGTTGGCGATCTGAAGATAGAGAATTCAGACGATTTAGCTCTTTATTTATTGGATGAAGCTCATGTAGCATGTGTTGGTGGCACTTCCTTTGGTGCTCCTGAGTGTATTCGCATGAGTTATGCTACCAGTGACGAAAATATTGTGGAGGCGATTCACCGTATCAAAGAAGCATTAGCTAAGCTGAAATAATTGTTTCTAAAGATTATATAAAAAAATCACCTTTCTATTCTGTAGGAAGGCGATTTTTTTTTGTATGATAGTGATTTTAATATTATGAAAAAGAATAAGGCTGTTTCCGATAGAGGAAACAGCCTTATTCTTTTTCTTGTGATGTTATTATTCAGCGGGATGAATAGCCTCAGACGGGCAAACATCTGCGCATGTACCACATTCAGTGCAAGCATCCGGATCGATAGAATAGATATCGCCTTCAGAGATTGCTCCTACTGGACATTCGTCAATACATGTGCCACAAGCAACACAGTTGTCATTAATTACGTAAGCCATTTTCTTGATCTTTTAAAATTAGTACTAATTACATCGGCAAAAATAATAGTTTTCTTTTTTATTTATCACCAATGGAGAGTTAAAACGTCTAATTTGTATCTCTTCTAAATAAGTTAATAGAATTCCAACCCGAATTCGTCTTTCAGTAATAGCAAAGTATTATTCTTTTCAGCCATCATTTGGAACTTCTCAGCTCGGTTTACCGGGCGTGAAGTTTCTTCGGCGGCACTTACTCTTACGGTGAGAGTTGCTTTCCGGTTTTTCAGCCGCTGCCTTAGGTATCCTTGTAGTTCGGGAAACAACTCAATAAAATCCTTGGCGGATACGTCATTATCTACTACGATTTCTATAGTAGTACTATCAACAAGCTTCGGACGGATTATTTTCATTCTTCGGGCAAGAGCTATCTGTTCTTGGGGTAACTCTTGAGCATAGGTCAGCCAGTAATGGTTCACATCTTTCTCGTTAAAAATAAAGTCCTCGACTGCTTCTGCCGTTGAAATGGCTTTTGTTACGACTTCTTCTTTTTCGATTTTGGTATGTTTGATAGACACACCTAATTTCTTTATGACAGGAATCTTTTTTTCTTCTTGCTGAGTGTGCAGAGCATTTGTTATATTCCTTCCATTTGCAGGTGAGGCAACATCCCTTTCGGGTTGTACCAATGTTCTTGTATGGGTTGTATGGTCTTTTGCTTTTTCTTCGTTAGGCAAAGAGGCTGCTGTCGTAGGCTGAACAATTGGAGATGCGGTATATGCTACCTGATTCTGATTATTGTCTGCAGCTTGTGTTGTTATGGGTTTTATTCTTTGTTTAGGGCTACGCCCACTTCCCTCTGTATCTTCATCATCTGTTAGCTGTGCCAATTGAATTAAGGTAAGTTCGACCAATAATCTTTTATTTTTACTAACTCTATAGTTTAATTCGCAATCGTTGCAAAGCTTTATAGCTCGATATAAAAAGTTTGCAGGGCATTTGCTGGCTTGCTCTTTATATCTTTCGCGAATGCTCGCGCCAACTTCCAGTAAGGGTAATGTTGATGAGTCTTTACTGACTAATAAATCACGAAAATGTGATGATAGTCCGGTAATGAAAGGACCGCCATCAAACCCCTTATTAAGAATATCGTTTAGTAACAACAAAGGCTCGCTGACTTTGCGAGCGAGGATATAGTCAGTCAGACGAAAGTAGTATTCATAGTCCAGTACATTGAGGTTTTCAATGACGCTGTTATACGTTATATTTCCTCCAGTGAAACTAACTACCTGATCAAATATAGATAGTGCATCACGCATTCCTCCGTCTGATTTTAGGGCAATAACATTTAAAGCTTCTGCTTCTGCCGAAATTCCTTCCTTGGTTGCCACATAGGACAAATGCTTAACGGTATCTTCTACACTGATTCTACTGAAATCATAGATTTGACAGCGCGATAGAATAGTTGGTATTATTTTATGTTTTTCCGTGGTAGCCAGAATAAAGATGGCATGACGTGGAGGTTCTTCCAGGGTTTTTAGGAATGCATTGAATGCGGAGGTTGATAACATGTGGACCTCATCAATGATATATACCTTATATTTACCAATCTGGGGAGGAATACGAACTTGCTCAACCAATTGCCTGATATCATCTACGGAATTGTTGGATGCCGCATCCAATTCGTGAATATTGTATGAGCGTTGTTCGTTGAATGCAGTACACGATTCGCATTGGTCACATGCTTCGCCTTCTGGAGTAGGACTCATACAATTTATAGTCTTTGCAAATATACGGGCACAAGTCGTTTTCCCCACTCCTCGCGGACCGCAGAAAAGGTAGGCATGTGCTAACTTGCCGGATGCAATAGCGTTTTTTAATGTGGTAGTGAGTGCGTGTTGCCCTACTACCGATTCGAAGCTTGCAGGACGATATTTCCGTGCTGAAACAATATAATTTTCCATGAGCCGGAGCGATTCTTCTTTATAACTATTTGTGCAAATGTACATAAAAAAAGGATATTTTTCAGTTATTCGTTTTATCTTTGTGGTCAATGAATTCTTAACTTCTTATTTCACTTATGGATAAGTTAGCAACACTTTGGGTGTTTGTCCGCAAACATAAATATCTGATAACTCTTCTGATATTTGTCGTGATAGTCGGTTTTCTTGATGAAAACAGTATTATGCGTCGTTTGGGCTATGCTAGAGATATAAATAATTTAAACAGTGAAATAGAAAAATACCGAAAAGACTATGAAACCAACACCAGACAGTTGAATGAATTGGCTGTAGATTCTGGTGCAATTGAGAAAATAGCTCGTGAAAGGTATTTAATGAAGAAACCTAACGAAGATATTTACGTACTTGATAACGATACGCTAGAATGAAACAATTTATCCCCGCTTTACTCTTTGTAGGAGCTATTTTGGTCTTGGTAGGCTCTGCTGTTTACATAACCCGTTGGATTTATTCTCCTTACATCTATACGATTGGTGCATGCATGGTAGCATTGGCACAAATAAGTAGCCCGTCTCCCGTTAAAACATTTGCAGTGAAGCGCCTATACAGACAGCAAATAATAGGTTCGCTGTTGTTGATTGTTGCGGGGGCATTTATGTTTACGACTCATGGTAATGAGTGGATTATCTGTCTGACAATTGCAGCCGTAATAGAACTTTATACTTCCATACGTATTCCACAGGAAGAGAAAAAACAGCAACTTTAAAAAATCCTATAAAGAAGAGATTGGGTAGGCCTATGTTGTTGTGGAGAATGAACTTTATGTACCTTTGCTGGTAGTTTTCATAAAGTATAACGAGATATTTCAACAATGAACACACAAAATGAACGACCTGCCGTTAAGATCACTTTTTCTATTCTGATAATTCTAAGTCTTTCTCATCTTTTGAATGATTTGTTGCAATCTGTTATATCTGCTGCGTATCCTCTTTTCAAAGATGACCTCTCGCTTAGTTTTGCTCAAATAGGCCTGATAACTTTAGTTTATCAGCTTTCAGCCTCAGTGTTCCAACCTCTTACTGGGTTGGTTTTCGATAAGCACCCCGTTTCTTGGTCGCTTCCTCTTGGAATGACTTTTACTATGATTGGCCTACTAAACTTAGCGTATGCTTCCAGCATTAATTGGATCTTACTTTCGGTGTCTTTAGTAGGAGTTGGATCATCTATATTACATCCTGAAGCATCCCGGATTACTTTTTTAGCTTCTGGTGGTAAAAGAGGGCTGGCTCAGTCTTTGTTCCAGGTTGGAGGAAATTTGGGGGGATCCTTGGGCCCCTTAATGGTTGCTTTATTAGTCGCTCCTTATGGTCGTCATCATATTGTAGTCTTTGCAGTTCTAGCGTTGATCGCTATAGGCGTCATGTTTCCTATCTGTAAGTGGTACAAAGCCTATCTTGTGAAGTTAAAGAGTCAGAAAATATATGTAAAAAAAGACGTTCAGCTACCACTTTCTAAGAGTAGAACAGTCTTTTCTATAAGCATATTACTTATTCTTATATTTTCAAAGTATATTTATATGGCTAGCCTTACTAGTTATTATACTTTTTATTTAATTCATAAGTTTGGAGTGAGTGTTCAGCAATCTCAACTATATTTATTCATTTTTCTGGTAGCTACAGCTATTGGCACTTTAATCGGAGGGCCAGTGGGTGATCGAGTTGGTCGTAAGTATGTAATATGGGCTTCTATTGTGGGCGCGGCTCCCTTTAGTTTACTTATGCCTCATGCTCCACTTATCTGGACTGTTATACTTAGTTTCTGTGTGGGGCTGATGCTTTCATCTGCTTTTCCTGCAATTCTTCTATATGCTCAGGAGCTTCTTCCCACGAAGCTAGGCCTTGTGTCCGGATTATTTTTCGGTTTTGCCTTTGGAGTTGCTGGCATAGCCTCTGCCGTATTAGGTAATATGGCCGATCACTTTGGTATTGAAGCGGTGTATAATGTTTGTGGTTACATGCCTCTGTTGGGGCTGGTAACCTATTTTTTGCCTGATTTGAAAAAAGTACAACGAAAGGCTGAGATTAACTAAAAGCGCTTTCTATTTAAATCCTCAATTGTATTATCTAAAAAGAGTGTCTATAATAGAGTCATATAAAGAGATGGTTGCTTAACAGGTAATCATCCCTTGATATATATCCTTAAGTACTTTTTTGCTCTGCGATTTTAATTGCATTTTATCCTGCTTTTTTAAGCTAGTTTTTTTATTTATGTCTTTTCCCTTTAGTTTGGTTCTTCTTTTTTTTATTTTCCCGATGTTTTTTTTGTTTTCGGCTATTGTTTGATCCATGCCATGTCCATACGATGTCTATATCTTGTCCGTGTTTGCTCCGTAGTTTCTCCGTGTTTTTGCTTTATAATGGGGTGTCATACGGTTAATCTACGGAGCAAACACGGTTTTGGTATGGCTTTGCTTTGTAGAGATGGTTTGCTTATACTATATAATAATGTGTTTCTTTTTGCATCTTTGTTATGTGTTCAAAAAAAAGTTTGTTCTGGATTGTTTTCATCTTCAGTGCTTTAAGCTTAATCTGGTTCTTTTCTTTAAAAAAATAGTAAGTATAGTTTGGATTGTATTGTGAAAGGGCGTACTTTTGCACCCGCTTTCCAAGAGACGGATAGCTGATAGCTTGACATTCTGCTATAGTGTAAGACAGACTTACTTGGTTGT
>Ga0183101_1000280_pt1 | contig 90774 bp, 76 predicted proteins | sample Biomet3_FD_127790 | JGI IMG/M metagenome (GOLD analysis project Ga0183101, IMG submission 127790) | Microbial communities from bioreactor (seeded with sewage sludge) at LBNL, California, USA - Biofuel metagenome 3 | ecosystem: Engineered > Bioreactor > Anaerobic > Unclassified ... | reverse complement strand
GCGCATATACTCAATTAATAATGCATATAACTCCACAGGATCGACTGGTTTTGCGATATGTCCATTCATACCAGCATCCAGACATTTCTGGACATCTTCATTGAAAGCATCTGCTGTCATAGCAATGATCTTGACAGTAGCTGCATCTTCGCGCTGCAGTTTACGGATTTCTCTGGTTGCTTCATAGCCATCCATGACAGGCATATGGATATCCATCAGAATTGCATCCCAGTATCCCGGAGTGGAGGTATGGAACTCATTCAGTCCCAGTTCGCCGTTCTCTACAACTTTGACAAACATCTTTTTTTCTTCCAACAGTGTCTTAATGATTTCCTGGTTGATATGGTTGTCTTCGCAGACAAGGATATGCTTTCCTGTCAGCTCATTTTCTTCTTGATCTTCAGACAGCTTTGTTGGAATTGGGCGTTTATTGGTACCTTTGATATAGTCATATTCAACCGCAAAAGTGAACTCAGTTCCTTTTCCCAGTTCACTGCTGACACTGATTTCGCCGCCAAGAATATCAATATTCCTCTTTACAATTGCTAAACCTAAACCTGTACCCTGCCGTTCTACCTGACCCGCCGGGACTTCCTGCGTAAATGGTTCAAACAGCTTTTTTTGGAAATCTTTGCTCATACCAATGCCGTTATCCTTAATTGATACCATGACCCTGATTTTTTGATCCTGCGTCATTTCCTCATTGATGGTGACCTTGATTATCCCACCTTCTGGCGTATATTTGACCGCATTGGAGAGCAGGTTGAAATAAACCTGATTAATCAAAAGGACATCAATCAGTGGAACCGCGCCGGAAACTGTATGAGTTTCAAATTCAAGCTTTTGATTTTTTTCTTCCACCAACGGGCGAATAACTGCATCAATATAATGCTGGAAGTCTTCCAAGTAATACGGTTCTGGATGAACTTCTGTCTTTCCGCTTTCAGCTCTGGAGAGATCCAGAATCTCATTGACCAGCCCCAGCAGGAACTTGGATGAAGTATCGATTTTCTCCAGGTATTCTTTGGTCTGAGCAGGGTTGTTCTGCTCCTGTGCTAGATATGTCAGTCCGATAATCCCATTCAATGGTGTACGGATATCATGGCTCATTCTAGACAAAAATTCTGATTTAGCTTCATTGGCCGCATCTGCCTGGACTCTTAATTCACTTTCCTTTTTTGCAGAGATGCCTAGCTGAGTATTTGCCTCTCCTAACTCTTCATTGATCTTGAGTACATTCTGCACATAGCGCTTTCTCTGTTTCTGCAGCTGATAGATACCTAAAATGACCAGCAGAAGAATGAACAGTGCAGTCAAAGCCACGTAGCGGTACTCAAAGAGATAATCACCGAGTGTATAGGAATAGAAATCTTGTGTCGTATATTCAAGAATAATGCTTTGCTTTTGTGTTGCTGAAATCTGCGCAAGTCCAGCATTCAGTTTCTTTATGATCTGGATATGTTCCATGTTGGATAAAGAACCTGCATAGAAAGGCATGGAGCTTGCGGATACAGGAAGTGTTTCAATGTCACTGTAAGATGGTTTCTGCAGGATATAACTCCAGATATATGCACTCTGCAGCAGTCCATCGACTTCTCCCCTGCGCAAACCATTGATTGCCTGATTCCAGTCATCATAGAGAGTGAACGTATAATTTGGATAAATACTCTGAATGCTCTCAGCAACGCCCTTCATTGAAGATGTCATGCCAACTTTCAAGCTGTCTTGTATATCAAGTGTTTTTCCTTTTATGACCGCAAAAACGAATGGGGAGTCGAAAAGACTATCCGTAAAAACAGCTGTTTTCCCACTTTTGCTGGCAATCACGGAGCCAAAAGGCATTACGACGTCATAATCTGTATTATCTAAAGCCGATTTCAAATCACTGTTTCCAATCCCTATGAATTCTACATCATATCCTGCATTCTTCGCCGCCATTGTAAAGATATCGATGCCGATGCCGGAGATCTTTCCTGTTTTGGAATCAATATATGAAATAGGACAGCGGTCCGTCGGAACGCCTACCCGAAGTACCTCTGTCTCTGCTTTAACTGTATGAGGAGCCAATGAAAAAACTAAAATAAATACTGCAAGGCACAGCTGTATTTTTCTCTTAAGCCAATCTATCTTCATAGGTCTGCCTATTCCATGATGCAGGTTAATGCATAAAACATTCTGCATGCTACATTTATTATAGCAATTCAATAATATATACAACAGAAAATACTCAACATGAGCTATGCTGTTTCATGCATGTCAGTCCTTTTTGGTTGAATTACAGGATCATTTAAGCTTCATGCCCGCCTGGAATGCATTGCCTACAACTTCACCAACTGCACGATATTTTAACATAGAGGAATCAAAGATAATTGGCTGCAGCTTATCAAGATCCACTTTACCGTTGGTCAGGATGGATTCATCTGCCAGGACATTGAGAACCTCTCCGACCAGGATACCATCTTCAAAGCTCTTGACTCTGCATTCCAAAGTCAAAGGAAATTCTTGAAATACAGGGGCATCTACATGTGGTGCTTTCCCTGCATGTACACCAGCTTTTTCAATCTTATTGACCTCTCTGCCTGTCTCCAGACCGAAGTAGTCTGCAATTTCCATTGTTTTTCTGGTTGCAAAGGCTACAGTAAATTCATGCTTAATTGCTAAATTGTCGGTAGTCTTATGCGATGCCATGGAAATACTGAGCTCCTTTGTATCTGTCTGGATGCCCCATGCCGCATTCATAGCATTAGGGACTCCATTCTCATCATAAGTACCCAGTACCAATACTGCTTCCGGGGTAAATACCATTTCCTTTAAGTTCTGCATATTTTCTGCTTCTCCTCTATAAAGAATATCTGATTAGATCCATGATATGTGCATTGCGCAGAGAATCATTGAGTGACACGACATCACTTTCCGTCTTTCCTTCTTTGATCAAAGTATTGAAGTGATGAATCTGCCCATAGAAATCATCGTGGTTGTAAGGAAGTTCAAAAGTCTGCTCTTCTTTCCCGTCCTGATAGACATGGATCACATCCGGACGGTGCGGTCTTTCGACAACAATCCTTCCCTTGGTGCCAACGATTTCTGCCATTGGTTCCAGCTTCCTATCAAAGCCGGCAATCGCCTCTCCTTCGACAGTTCCAAACTGCATGGTCGCATCAATGAAGTAGTCAACCGAATCCTTTACCACTGAAGATACATTCTTTATTGCTGGTTCTTCTGAACATAAGTCATTGAGCCAGTTAACGCAGTAACATCCTGTATCCAGCAGGGCACCGCCGACAACCGGTCTGGTCAAATATGTCTCGGCATATCTTTCCGGCGGAAAGACAGAAGAGATCTGTGCCTTGATTGATACCACGGTTCCAATCGTGTTTTCGTTGATCAGTTCCTTGGTCCTGATATAGGCAGGTTCAAAGCGCGACTTCATGGCTTCCATGAATAAAACATGTTCTGTCCTTGCCGCATCCGCAATCTGCTGCATTTCTTTCTCATTGAGCACTGCCGGCTTCTCACACAGAACTGCTTTATGTGCATGGATTGCTTTCAATGACCACTCCAAATGCATGTCATGCGGCAGGGCAATATATACTGCATCCACCTGCGGATCTGCTAAAAGATTCTCATGCCCGATATAGATCTTCTCACATGGATGTTCTGCCTGGAATGCCTGCAGCTTCTCTGGATTTCTCCCGCTGATGGCATAGAGGACAGCATCCTCTTCATACGTTAAGCTCTTGGCAAATCGCTTTGCGATATTGCCGGCTCCAATAATTCCCCATTTGATCATACTTGTTTCTCCTGTATTTATTTTACAACAGTGGAAAAGAAAAGAGGCTGTTTCTGCACAGCCTCTGATTTCATCAGTCTTTGTTGTAGTTCTTCCACATTGTATCAACAGTGGTCTTCAGAGCATTGGTAATAGTCTCAATGTCTTCCTTCTTCCACTCTGATGCATCTGCACGCAGGAAGGATGTCATATCACTGCGGTTGTCAATAACACCTGCCGGGACATGCCATGTTCTGCCGAAATTGTTGACGGTAACGGTGTCCTTGACTTCAGAATGTTCAAGCAGATATGCCATGTCATCACATCCGTAGTCATTGATCATGACTTTCTCCGGTGTGCTGTGGAACAGGCTGCTGTCTGGATCATTCGGATCAAAGCGAGCTGCATTCTTTCTTCTGCTCTCTTCCGGTGTGACCTGGACATAGAGGACTGCTGCATTGCTCAATAGATCCGGTGCCAGGTTCTTGAAGTAGTACTGATATCCAGTTGAACCTGTCAAAGGCATCTCACTGCCCTGCTTTCCGCCTCTGGCACACTCAATGATGATTGTCTTGTTTTCAAAGGAATCAGGATACTGAGAGTTCTTTTCTGCGATGACCTTCTCTGCTTCCGGATTCATTGCCTCAGTGAGCTTGGCTCTGATGTCTGCAGGATACATGGACAGAGCTGGTTCCATCCCTGCCAGCATTCTTGCATTATCAATCCGATTGAACATATATTCTGCCGGACGGTCTGTCTTGACGACAACTCTGTTCTTCAGATCATGATAGTCTTCACTTAACAGCTTAGAAAGAACACCATATGTTCTGACATCGATAAAGGTACCGCCGTTAGGGATACTGCAGAAATGGTCCAAACCTAACTTATCCAGTTCAATATCGATCTTCTGCATGAAGACGACATATGGGAAGTCGTCTAACTGAAGACTCTGTCCAATATGGAAATTTTTCTGCAGGTCTGCTGGTTCCATATGAGCCATGAAGTTGCGGATCTCTGATTTTCCGCTGGCTGGCAATGCTGTTAATAAAATGACATCAAATACGTTTTTCATAGTAATTCAAAATACCTTTCCTTTTTTGACATGGTCAGGCAATAAAAACATCATTCTAAAGATGAAATGTAATTGCCTGATCACCGTATCAAACCTTCAACTATTTTATTACAGAAAGACACCTTTAAACAAGGAATTTCAGCAAAGATCAAAGTGGCTGTTGTACAGCAGGAATGCTTTGTCGCATTCTTTCTTTCTGTAATGCTGTTCTTGTTCTCTATTTATGTTCTTCGGCATCTGCAAAACATTCTGACATTGTCTGGAAAAAACGTTCCAGATCAATCGGCTTCGTTACTAATGCATTCATCTCATTGTCTTCAAAGGAAGTACGCGTCTGCCTGCAAAGGATATTGCTTCTTCACTTTTTTTCGTGATATTCCAGAAAATATACAGCTCGATTTCAAGCGTGCCTATCATACATGGCTCAACGGGAATGCAGAAAAGTCAATGTTCAAGTCAAATAAAAGGAGCCGTCGAGAAATACCGGGCATCGAACTCCGGCAGAAAAAACTGGCCATTTTCAACGAGCAGAGAGGACTTCTGTCATCAGCTGAACAGGAAGGAATAGATATCGCAGATGAAAGAAACGTCATGGTGCTATAGGGCATCATGACGAAAACAAATACGCCTGCGGGAACTATGTAAGACGTGCTATCGACAGACATTGGTGACAGTGAGACACAGCTGTTTTCATGCATGTTTTTACTGACTACTGCGGAGAAGCCTCACTGCTGTCATCATCAACTCTGAGCATACGGTAGCCGATGCCTGGATGTGTCTGGATCAGCTGTTTTCCCATTGGTGTTTCAAGTTTTTTTCTGAGCATGGCAATATAGACACGCACAGAAGGAGAGTCATACGGCATAGTATCGCCCCATACTTCCTTCAGTATCAGGTTATGAGTGATGACTTTGCCGACATTGTTTGCCAGCAGTTTCAGCAGTTTGTATTCAATCGGAGCGAGATGGATCTCACTGCCGTCGACATAGACACATCCGGCAGCTTCATCGATCTTCAGACTGCCATTCTGAAAAACGGCAACGCTGCTGTGCTCACTTTGAATATAGTTGAGCCTGCGGAGTGCTGCCCGGACTCTGGCAAGCAGTTCATCCACGGAAAAAGGCTTCGTCAGATAATCATCCGCACCTTCATCCAGAGCAGCAATCTTGTCTCTGTCATCTGTACGGGCACTGACGACAATAATCGGCACCATAGACCATGTCCTCGTCTTGCGGATCACCTCAACACCGTCAATATCCGGCAGGCCAAGATCCAGTATGATCAGATCAGGCTTATAGGAGAGTGACAGTGAAATTGCTTCAGAACCGGAAACTGCTTCAACATGATGATATTCATGTGTCTCAAGCGTCAGGGCAATCATATTGCGCACTGCCTTGTCATCTTCAACAACAAGCACGGTATTCTTATTCATTAATCATTACTCCTTTCATCAGAGGAAGAGATACGGTAAAAATGGATCCCTGCGGGTGACAGTCCTCAACATAGATACTGCCGCCATGTGCTTCAACAATCGTCCGGCACAGGCTCAGACCAATGCCAAGGCCTCTTCTGGAATCACTTCTCGGACTGCCTGCTGTATAGAACATGGTAAATAAATTCTTCTTATTTGCATCAGGAATACCTGGTCCTTGATCGATAACATGGATCAGGACATTTTCATCTTTTCTTTCCTGTGCTATGCGGATCTGTGATCCTGCAGGTGAATACTTGACGGCGTTATCAATTAGATTGGAGAATACTTGGATCATCAGTGATGCCTCAACTTTAACAATCCAAAGTTCTTCCTGCGGTTCTACAATCAGTGGATGTCCTTTCAGCAGATGTGTCATATGGCTGACTGCTTCATCAATCAGGTCCTGCACTGCTTCCGGCTGCATGTTCAATACCAGGGAATTGTTGTCCATCCTGGTCGTCAGCAGAATATTTTCAACAACATTGATCAGCCATTCAGCATCATCATTAATATCTTTATACAGTGCTTTTCTCTGCTCCCTGTCAAGCTTTTCATCTTCCTGCAGAAGCACTTCAGAATTGCCGGAAATACTGGTCAGCGGTGTTCTCAGGTCATGCGAGATTGCCCGCAGAAGATTGGAACGTGTCTTTTCTCTCTGCGCTTCAATTTCCAGGCGGTTCTGATTCTCGCGGAGCTGTTCTCTTTCCATTGCAAAGCCGCATTCAGTCAATAGTGCCTGTAGAAGATCCTTATCCAGGTCATCACGCTTTACATCATTTTCCTTGATGCCGGCAACTGCCAGAACTGCATTGCTTCCATAGATTGGCATATAAAGATACTTTGCGTGTCCGCTGATATCTGTGCCAGCACCTGCTTCACTGTGGTTATTGTAGACCCATTCAGCGATAGGCTGTTCCGTCTGCAGGTCAGCTTCGTCATCTTCGCCGCGGCTGTTTTCCGCCTTCTGCATCATCGGCTTATCCAGCAGGCCGCCGGAGACTGGATACAGAACGACAGTGCTGTTGCTCAGCCGGCTGATCAATGAGGCAGTTTCCCAATAGATATCCTCCTGTGTATCCGAATGCTGCAGATGCCGGCTGGCATTCAGCAGGACATCAGTACGATATGCCTTCTGGGCGATGATCTTTTCTTCTTCCTTGCCACGGATTGTCAATGAGCTTGTCAGGATTGCAGCTGCACCCATAACGAGAAACGTCAATGGATATCCGGTTTCATAAGCAAAAAATGTATATTTCGGTTCTGTAAAGAAGTAATTGAAGATCAGCACATTTGCCACTGAGGCAAAGATGCTGTAGATATAGCCATCCGTAAAATACGCAATAAACAGAACTGTCAAAATGAATAGAGTTACGATATTTGTCTCTGTCACGCCAACACTGCTCAGTGCAACACCGAGAAGAGTTGCACCAACGATCATTCCAACGGTCAAAAGACAGTACCTCAGATTCAGTCTTCTTCTGCGCTTTATACTGTCTTCATATATTTGATGTTCCTGCGGTACAAGATAAATTTCCAGGCTGTCAGAAATCCGCATCAGTTTCTGGATTGCTGTCTCTTTCCAAGGGAGTGAGAAATGCTGCTTCTTCGGTCTCCCCAGAACAATTTTTTCGGCACCGCTTTCTCTTGCATAAGCCGCAATCTGCGAAGCCATATCGCTGCCGGAGGCAGACATATAACGTGCCCCGTATTTTTCAGCTGTTTCCCGGATGCCGGCTGAACTGTCATGCCCGGAAAGATCGCCGACATACAGGACTGCAAAGGTTTCATGAAAAGCCTCTGCCAGTGTATGTGCTGCCGAGATAATATTCTGACCGTCTGCATCAGCCGTGATGCAGGCAAGTATTTTTTCTTCAGATACTTTGCTCATCTGTTTTCCTCTTCAGCAGCCTCATCCTTTTACATCATACTCGTTTTCCGATGCACAATGAAGGCCGCTCCAGCTGCTCCCAGTGCAAGTATAACAGCCCAGATCAGATAATCGGTATTCAGCTGCTCTGGGTCTGCAAATCCTTTTTTTACAATGCGGACAGAATCTGCATGAATATCCATATCACCGCCATGTTCCGCACATGCACGGTGGAATGTCCCTGTCACTTCGACCTGGTCACCGACTCTGCCATATCCGCCCAGATTCTGGATGGATCCAGCCATATCTTCACTGATGAAAATGCCGATGGCATTGCTGCCGTCATTCAGATTGATCCATGCATAACCATCTCGATGCAGAATGGAGCCAACTGCTTCACCAGAATATACCACCGTCTGTCCGTCAAGCTCCTTGGCATGATCAATCAAGTCTTCACTTGTTACAGCCGCCGGTTCCGCATTCACCCTGATTGGGCTGAACAGCAGTACAGCAGCTAATAATATAATTTGTTTCTTCATGCTCTTCTGACCTTTCTAAAGACATATGCAATCAGAGTCAATACTGACATAAATTCAAGTCTTCCCAGCCACATGATCACAATGTAGAGGATCTTCAGGAAGGCAGGCATGGCAGGAGAAGTAATGCCAATGGACAGCCCGACATTTCCTGTCACAGATGCACTTTCAAATGCAGCCATCATATATGGATATCCAGCATACATGCCAGCTAAAGTTCCGACTGCGAATGTCAGCAGATACAGGGCAATGATCAGACATGCGCTCTTGACCATTGCATCACTCAGAATAATGTCCTTGATATGATGAATCCTGCTTGTCTTGACCCTTGAATCCGGTATCAGCATCTTTCCAATTTCCGCTTTGACTGCCCTGCATACAATGCCAATGCGGAGTGCCTTGAATCCGCCCGCTGTAGAACATGCGCTGCCGCCGAACAGCATCGCCAATATTAAGGCAAACAATGCTATATCTCCCCATTCATAGAAGAACTGCTTTGCATAGATGTTCATGAAGCCGGTAGTCGTATGTCCTGACACCATCAGATAAAATCCTTTACGGAACATTGCCATGAAATTTGGATATACATTGTTCTGCATGAGACCGCTGACTGCAATCAGCGTCAAAACCGACAGTGTAATCGAGAATGTCACCACTTCAATATTCTTCCAGATCTCTTTCCGCTGACCATGCAGCACTGCATAGTGCAGAGCAAAGTTCAATGATCCCAGGATAAAAAATATCATCGAACCCACTTCTACACCCAGATCATGATAATAGAGTATATTCTGGCTCATTGGTGCAAAACCGCCGGTGCTCCATGCCGACATAAAGATCCACATGCCATGCAGGAAGCCCTCACCAATCGGCATCCCGGCGTGTACAACAAAAACAGTCATGACAACGGTACCAATCGCCAGATACAGAAGACTGATCTTCCAGATGCTCTTAGAAGTCGTAACGGCATTCGGTGAAAGCTTCTCATCTTTTCCTTCGCCGACATACATCATGTATACATTTGCATACCTGCGGCTCAGGAAAGTCAAAGCAAGAACGACCATTCCCTGTCCGCCTAAAAAGGTGAGAAGATGCCTCCACATGTTGATGCCATTTGAAACATGATCAAGATCCTTGATCAAGACAACGCCTGTTGTAGTCAGGCCGCTCATCACATCAAAGCAGCAGTCCAGATAGGAACCGTAGTTTCCCGAAAAGTAGTACGGCAGTGCACACAGCAGCATGCCAAGGAGCCATGAAGCTGAGGCAACAATTGTACCTTCACCGAAATTCAGCTTGATCTGACGGTAGTGGCAGCCAATCATGATCATTCCCAGACCAATCATCACCGTCAATGAAGCACACGCTAGAAAGATAGAAAAGATATTGAATTCACTGCTGAAGACAGCTGTCACAGCTGGAATGATCATCAGACATCCTAAAACAAGAATAATCAGACCAATGTAATAGCAGATTGGATAGAAACGGCTGATCTGTCTATTTTCCGGCATACTGCACCTCACAAAAGAACAGATATCATCCATCCCCCGGCAACCACAATTGCCGCAAAGATCATTTCGACAAAGATGCCGATCACTATGTTATTCTGTTTTCCTTTCATACATTTCACCTCCCAGAACAATCTGCCTGGATCTCTTTCAGATCATCCTTCTTGCCCCAGAGAATGACTTCGTCATTTTCATTCAGTACCGTTTTTCCATCCGGAACAATGACGTTTCCATCCCGCAGCAATGCAACAATCATGATGCCGCTCTTAAGACTGATTTCCTGCAGTGTATGGCTGGCATATCGTGAACCTGCACCGATCCTGATCTGATTCAGACGGAGGTCAGATGAATGGGCTTCTACAAGCCTCTTCATCTCTGTCCAGTCAAGCTGCTCATCAATCGTATTCGCAATTTCTTCTGTAGAACTGATAACTGAATCAACCCCCATTTTTCTGAAGGCAACAATATTCTTCGGATTCTTTACTCTGGCAACGGTCCGTTTGATACCGAAGAAATCCTTGGCAATCTGACAGGCAACAAGATTGTTCTGATCATGTCCTGTAACTGCAATCAGTACATCCGCATCATTGATGCCAGCTTCCTTGAGGCAGTCCATATCAGTTCCGTCACCGTTTGTCACTTCGACAGCACTATCGTCAAGATCTTGTTCAATCTGCTCGCTTCTGACAATATCCTGCTCAATGATCATGATGTGATTTTTTCTTTCTCTGAGCGTCTTTGTCAGATAATATCCAACATTGCCGCCGCCTACGATCAAGATCTTCATAGTTTTCTCCAATCTACCGCCTGGTACAGATGGTCTACGCAAAGTGTTACCGGACAGATTACCTGCATGCATAAAGAACGCATGACGCCCTGCTTGATTGGATCATCGATTCTGACGACCGTATGCTTGACCTGATACAGCTTAGAAGCAATATCCGCAATCATGATGTTTGTATTGTCGTCGTCGGTGACCGAATAGATGCCGTCTGCCTTCTCGATTCCTGCCTGCTTTAAAACATCTTCATCGATCGGCATGCCGGCAATCGTTAAGTAGTTCGAGCCATTCCCCAGTTTGGCAAACTGGGATGCATCACGGTCAATAATGGCAATATCATGACCGTCATTGGAAAGAAGATTCGCGAGATAGATGCCAATCTCATTACATCCTGCAATGATCAGATACATACTTACCTGCTTTCTTTTACAGCAGCCTGCTGTGTGCTGATGGAAAATCCTTCACCATAGTCACATTCATCATGCAGGGCAAAGCTTCCGAAGCTTTCCATGTTTCTTTCTGCTGGTTCATACTGTGGATCCAAAGCATAAGCAGCTCTGAAATGACGCATTGCTTCTTCATGTCTTCCCTGCTTTTCCAACAAAATTCCCATTAAGTTATGCGGCAGTGCAGAATGTGGATGGTCCAGCATCAAACTGCTGATCAATGCTTCACATTCTTTATAGTATTGGCTGCTGATCATTTCTTTTACTTCTGCAATATCGTCATTCATTTTTATCACCATTTCCTTTGACACCTAAGATTCTATGCAGAAGCACATAAGGATTCTGTTTAAAAGCGAAGAGAAACTGTTAAAATTTCGTTAAAAAAACACCGTGAAGATCATTCACGGTGCAGTTCGGTCAATTGTTCATCACCCTTATGGATTGCAGATTTTGCATGGAACATAGCCCTGATCAATCAGTTCCTGCCGGCTGCCAGTGAAATCCCAGCGATTCTTGGCACTGATCTTACTGACTGAAGTGCAGTTCGGCTGATGGAACTTCATAGTGTTCTTGTTGACAACGTATGTACCTGTTGATACTGCTGCCTGTGCCTGTTCGCCAACAGAGGCAGAGGTTGATGCTGCTGCTCCTGGCTGCCAGACATCCGCATCTGCATTTTTCTCGGGCACAGCAGTGATATTGGTACCGTCACTGGTGATGACGATATCTCCCTGCAGGTCAGTGCGATATACTGCACTGCTGTACTGCTGGAGAAGGTTCAGCGTTTCTTGATGAGGATGACCGTAAGAATTGCCTTTTCCGCATGAGATCACTGTGATTTTTGGCCGAACTGCCTTGATCCAGGCAGCAGAAGCACCATTGGATGAGCCATGGTGGCTCGCCTTCAATACATCAGAATTGAGGTCTTCATAGTCATTGAACATCAGCAGCTGCTGTTCTTCCTGTTCAGCATCACCAGTAAACAGGAAAGAAGTACTGCCATATGTCATCTTCAGGACAAGTGACTTATCATTTTCATCCATGGCCGGTTCCATGTCGGTTGGGCCAAGGATCTTGAAGGATGCACTGCCGAGAGAATATGTATCACCGACTGCCGGTACGATCACTGGAACTGCATGTTTCTCACATTGCTGCAAGAAGGTCACAAAGACCGTACTTTCAGATGATGTTACTGTGGTGAGTGCCTCATCACAGGATGCATACTGCAGTGCACCGGATAAGCCTCCGGCGTGGTCAGAATGAGTATGTGTTGCCACAATATAATCAAGATGATCAATGCCCTTTGCTTTGAGAATGGCATAGATCTTCTGAGACTGATCCGGTTCACCGCCGTCAATCAGCATTGCCTTGCCATCGCATTGAATCAAAGAAGAATCACCCTGACCGACATCAATGAATGTTACTTGAAAGGAAGAATCAGGAAGCACCGAAGCGGATGGAGAAGGTGTGGATGAAGCAGCCGATGACGGTATGGCCTGCGCGGTCTGCTGTGCAGCAGAAGATGATGGTGAGGCAGAGGGAAGAGAGGAAGCAGATGATGCAGTACAGCCTGTTAAGCTGACAGCTAAGAGTCCTGACATCAAAAGTTTAAAAATATGTTTTCTGACTGTCATTCCTCTCCCCAGCTTTCCTTTGATTCCATGACAAAATCATGTTCAATTTCTATTTTTTAATGATTGATGTATCTCTGCAGAACAGTGAACAGGATCTCTGGATCGATCGGCTTTGCGACATGTGCATTCATGCCAGCCTTCAGACATTCCTGAATATCTTCATCAAAAACATCTGCCGTCATTGCAATGATCGGCATATCTGCTGCATCTGCTCGCTTCATCGCCCTGATCTTCTCAGTGGCTTCCAGACCATCCATGACCGGCATTCTGCGGTCCATCAGCACTGCATCAAATTCATGCAGTGCACTTTTAGCAAAGATATCCGCACCTTCTCTGCCGTTGACTGCTGAGACCACTTCAATCCCGTTGTTCTGCAGCAACGTTTCCGCAATCTCACGATTCAGTGCATTGTCTTCACAGAGCAGTACTTTCCTGCCCTTGAGATCAATCGTTTCCATTTCTTCCTGTTTCTGTTCACGGCTTTCCTCTTTGTCAAGCGGAAGACTGAGATGGACCTTGAATTCTGTTCCCTGATTGAGACGGCTGTCGACCTGGATCGTACCATTCATCAAATCGACTGTCTGCTTCACAATCGCTAATCCCAGCCCAGTTCCATTGGATTCATATCCCGGACGGTTCTCCTGCATGAACGGTTCAAACATCTGTGCCTTGAATTCATCAGACATCCCAATTCCATCATCATTGATGGATACATAGAGTTCGATCTGCCCTGTCTTGACGCGCTCTGTTCTTGCCGTCATAAGCACATGACCGCCGCTTGGTGTATATTTGATCGCATTGGTCAAAAGATTCAGGAAGATCTTCTCTATGTAAAGGCCGTCTGCATTGACAATTTCATCACTGCATCCATGATCATCTACCGTTAAGCTGACGTTCTTCTGTTTTGCCATTACTTCCACTGAAGACCAGAAAGATGCGCAAAGAGACTTGAGAGAGTGCGGTTCTGGATGCATCTGCAGCTGTCCGTTGCTGCCTTTGGAAAGAATCAGTGTATTATTGACCAGTTCAAGCAGAAAGTTGCCTGAGGATTCAATCTTTGCAAGATATGCATTTTTTTCATCTGCTGTTAACTGATCTGACTGCGCTAGTTTTGTAAAACCTAGAACAGCATTCAGCGGCGTTCTCATATCATGGCTGATATTAGAGAAGAAATCATTTTTCGCAGTCACAGCCTTTTTCTCTTTTTCAATCAGATGAAGAATATACCAGAAGAACCATACAATCATATATCCGATGCATGCACTGCCGATGCCGGCAACAAGCGGCTGCCGCGATTTATTTGTTGAAATCAGCAAAGTCCACTCATGGTTCGGCACCTGGACGGTGCTCACCACTGCTTTGGATGTATCAATGTTCTCATTGCCTGAAATGACCAGACGTTCTCCGTTTTCATTGACTGAATAAAGTTCATAGTCATAGCCACGGTCCTGCAGACTGTTCAGCTGAGCATCATTCAAAGCATCAGGAAGATCAAGGACAATCGCAGAAAAGCCCCAGAAATATTCATTTCCATCATTATCTGTCAAGAAGATTGGATTTCTGGCAACGACCCCAAGACCTCCCTGGATCAGTTCATATGGTCCTGACAAGGCTATCGATTTGGTATTAATGGCCAGCATCACATCTTTCTTCCGTTCTGGAATCTCCAAGAAATTCTGTCCCATGACAGCTTCATTTCCCTCCAACGGATAGGAATATGTCACAACGGCACCCGGCATATACTGAATGCCCCGGATTCCGCTGTTCTCATCATATACAAGCTTAGCGACCGTATTAAAAATATCTTCTGTAATATCGCCGTTATTCATTTTAACAACAGCAGCCAGAACATCAGTTTTATGGAAGATGGAATTGATCACATTCTCGGTGCGTTCGCTGTAAATAGTACTGACCTGCTGAACATCTTTTACCTGCTGTTTTTCAATCACAATGTATAAATGGATCCCGGTCAAAGTCGCCGAAAGGACACCTGCTGCTAAACATAGACGGTAAATGACGGTAGATTTCTTTTTTTCTGTTTTCATAGAATTATTTATCTTTGACCAAGACATCAATCGCTTTCCAGCCAACACGTATGAACTCGTACATAGTAACACTTCTGCCGCCGACCATAAAATTCATGGTTGGATGCCGGAATAGCTGTTTTTGTGCACGCAGAGCATACTTGATCTTGATCTTAGTCTTTTTCTTCATACTTCTATTATACAGAAGTTCTGCACTATTCTTTGGGAGCACTGTGAGTAATAGCATATGTGCGGAGCCATTGCTCATCTGCTTCCCGATAAGATGTATGTCCATCCCGACAGGAAGTCACATATACAATCGGTTCCTGTGTATTACTGGCCGTCACAAAAGAGAAGCCGTCTATATTTGTGGCAGCGCCAAAGTTTCCATTTTTATCAATTGCAACAACAGAAAGATCACTGACTTCTCCCCGGCTGCGCTTTAATTTGTCATTCAGCTCCTTGACCGCATGGTCACATGCCTCCTGCGGTGTTTCACCATCCTTCATGCGGCGGACAATCTCGTAGGAAATGCATCCCTTCATCAAGTCTTCCCCCAGTCCTGTTGCATTGGCAGAACCGACTTCACTGTCAGCGTAGAAGCCGCTGCCAATGATTGGGGAATCACCAATCCTGCCAGGTCTTTTCAAGAATAGCCCGCTGGTCGTTGTGCCGGCGGCAATATTTCCCTGGTCATCCAGAACAGAGACACCGACAGTATCATGTCCTTTATATGGATTCTGGGTCGTCTTAGTCTCTTCAATCTTTTCCCAGTACTGTTTCTTCGCTCGTTCTGTCAGCATGTTCTTTCGTTCAAAGCCCTCATGTGAGGCAAAACGTTCTGCACCCTCGGCTGCTAAGATGCAGTTGGTCGTTTCATTGGAAAGACGCTTGGCAATTGAAATTGGATTGGCAAAATCATGAATGCCGGCAACTGCGCCTACACCCATCGTTGTCCCATTCATAAAGCCTGCATCTAATTCAACATCCATCTCGGCATTCGGAAGTCCGCCATACCCAACTGATCTCAGCCATGGATTGTCTTCCACTGCCTTGGCTGCCATCTCGACTGCATCACATGCATTCCCATTCTGCTTCAGCATTTCACATGCCTGCTCGACGCCGCCTTTTGCCATACACCAGGTTGCTATGATCCGATACATAACGATACCTCCTGTCATTCAGTATTATAAATATCATACATCTTTGTTCATTACCTGCGCTCATGAAAAGAAAACTGGCTGTCTATCCAATTTAAAATCAGTGTATACTTACATTAGATGTAGTATTTCACTATTTGATAAGAGGTAGACGATGAGAAGCTTGAAACGTCTTACGGTCCTGCTGATTACAGCGGCTGCTTTCCTGACAGCTGCTATTCTGCATGCGCCTGTCCATGCTGAGGAACAAAAGACAATCAAAGTAGGATACTTTTCCAACGGTGACTTCATGCGCAAAAATGAAGATGGGAGTTATGAAGGATATGACGTTGAATACTATTACATGCTTGCACAGTACACGAACTGGAATATTGAATTCGTTGATTTCAGTTCTCTGACAGATGCAGAGAATGCCCTAGAACGGGGAAGCATTGATATTCTGAGCGGTTTATCAAAGAATGCAGCCCGTGAAAGCAGGTTCCTGTTCTCTGATGCAAAGATGTGTACAACAAAAACCGCCATCCAGACGAGAGCTGATGATGACCGCTTCTCCATCAATGACATCAAAACGTTGAGCGATATGCAGTGCGGCATTATCAAGAATTCCATCATTATCAGTTTGTATACCAGCTGGTGCACAGACCATGGCTTAACGGCACACATTGTGCAGTTCGACAATGCAGATGAACGCAATACTGCTTTAGCAGATCAGAAGATTGATGCCATTGCCGCAGGATCAACAGTGGAAGGGGCGCAGAAAATTGCTGAGTTCCCATCCTTCGACATCTTCTTTGTGATGAACAAAGCCTCCACTGAATTGAAGATGCAGCTGGACAGCGCAATGTCTGTCCTGTCATTGGAAAACAGCAATTTTGAAGAAGCACTGATGAAAAAGTACTTCCCTTCCACCCGCAACTCTACACCTTCCTTCAGCAAGAGTGAAAAAGAATATATCAGCAGTCATGACACTGTGAATGTCGGTCTGCTGGCTGACAATGAACCATACTCCTATCGGTCTGGCAGCACCATGAAAGGCTTCTTTCCAGAATACTATCAGCAGCTCAGCAGTCTGACCGGCATTCAATTCCAATGCGTGCCGTATTCTGATATGGATACAATGTACACAGCTTTAGAAGCTGGTGCAATCGGCATCATCGGTGAATCTGAAAAGGATGCTTATGCAGCTGTTGGACGAAATGTAGCGCAGTCCAATACCTTCCTGTCTGTTGAACTGGTACAGCTGATCTATACCGGCACTTCTACCATCAAAACAGCTGCTGTTCCGCGTTATAACGAAAGAACAGCACAGTACAATCTGAACGAAATTGATTCTGATGTTCAGCTGATCGTCTATGAAAACAACAAGCAGTGCATGGATGCCCTGCAGCATAAGGAAGTAGATGCCGTCTATTTTTCACGTCCTGCTGCCAGCTACTATCTCGACCGCAGCCGTGCTTCTGATTACATCGTAACAACATTAGGAACCAATCCTTGGCAGGTTGCCATGTCAATTCCTCTTGGAACAGACGGAAGCATCCTGCGTTCTATCCTGAATAAATCTCTGACTGCTGATCAAGGTGCCATCAATGAGCTGATCTCGCAGAATCTGATCAAGGACAACACAACTTTCAGAACATTCCTCAATCAGCTTCCAGCCAGTGCCGTCTTCACCATCGGTGCATGCAGCCTGTTCATTTCAGTCATTGTTATCATCGCCCTCTTCATCATCCTGAGCCGCCGCAAGCGTGAAAGAAAACTTGCAGTGGAACAGGCAAAGGTCGCAGCCGACGTGGAACTCAATAAGGCAAGACACACGTTCTTCGGTGCAGTCAGCCATGATATGCGGACACCGCTCAACGGAATCCTGGGATTTACCGATCTGGCATTAAAGAGCGATTCTCCGGAAGAAATGAAAGGATATCTTAAGAAAATCCATACGTCAGGTGAGACTTTGAATCTTTTAGTCAATGACACGTTGATGATGTCGCGTCTGGAAAATGACAAGTATGTTCTTCATCCAGCACCTGTTGATCTGGCTGAGCTGATCAAGTCAGTGATCCTGCCGATTCAGCAGACTGCCGTTGAAAGAAACATCACCTTGATTGATGAAGCATCGCCTGTATGCAAAGGCTGCTACAGCCTTGATAGGATCAGTTTCGAGAAAGTTTTCATGAATCTGCTGACCAATGCCATCAAATTCTCAAATTCAGGCGGCACTGTCAGATTCGCCTGTACGAAGGACGGCAGCCGCTTTACCTTTATCGTCAAAGATGAAGGAATTGGCATTGATCCTGAATTCCAGAAACATATGTTTGAACCATTCTCTCAGGAAGATTCTGCCAACTCAAAGGCAGCTGGAAGCGGACTTGGCTTAGCAATCGTCAAGAGCATCGTCAATGCCATGGGAGGAACCATACAGGTCTATTCAAAAAAAGGCCAGGGTACGACCTTCACAATCGTCCTGACTCTGCAGCCATGCAGCGAATCAGAGCAGAACCCAGTCAAAGTCTCTGTACAGTCTCTGGAAAGTCTGAAGGGAAAGCATGTATTGATCTGTGAAGACAATGTGCTCAACATGGAAATTGAAGCTTCCATCCTTGAACATGCCGGCATGATTGTGACCAAAGCTGAAAATGGAAAAGAAGGTCTGGACATCTTCCTCAAGAGCATCAACTGCTACTACGATGCAGTCCTCATGGATCTGCGAATGCCGGTGCTTGACGGCATCAGTGCTGCCAAGGCACTTCGCAGCCTGCCGCGTCCGGATGCACAGAAGGTATATATCTTGGCCATCTCAGCCGATGCCTTCCAGGAGAATGTCCAGGAAGCGATGGAAGCTGGCATGAACGGTCATATCGCAAAACCAATCAATGCAGATATCCTGCTGCAGACTATGTCCAGCGGTATTCAGTCATAGAAGAAAATGATGTCAGGAACGTGTGTTCCTGGCATCTTTATTATTCAGCACTTTATGGTTGTGTTCTTTTTCCTGATACAGCATTTCATCTGCTTCATTGAGCAGACTGATCAGTTTGACACTGCTGGAACTGCACTTTGCATATCCAACTGACAGCGTCAGTGTATATGGGAGATTGTTGTTCTCACACATCTGGGAAAGAATACTGTTGAGGTCTTTCTTGACCTTATCTGGATCCTGCACCGCATTGTTGAAAGTGCTGATCAAGAATTCGTCTCCGCCCATTCTGGCCGCGAAGCCATGGTCGAGATCCGCCGTCTTCTTGAGTGCCTCCGCCACAATGCGCAGTGCTCTGTCCCCCTCCACATGACCGAATTTATCATTGATTCCCTTGAAGAGGTCTACATCGATCATGAACAGATAGAATGGCCGTTCTGGCGTTGTTGCATTGATGCAGTCAGTCAGGAAGTATTCCGCTCTGCGTCGGTTGTTCAGTCCAGTCATCGGGTCGTTGTAAATCTGAAGGTTCAGAAAATCAACATATACAAAGTAGATGCCAAGTACTAAGCCAAGACACATGATCGGCGTATTCGGATTGATCAGCTGCACCACACCGGTTGATAATGGTGCAACCACAAATTTGATCAAAGACTTTGCCTTATTTTTTTCAATCGCGGACTTTGTATTCAGGATAGTAAAGAAGCTCAGGATTGGTACAGAAATGTTGTAGGAAATCACAGTCAATGCCTGGACCATGAACCATGGTCCCCTGACATAGGTGCCATTTTCAGTTATCTTGAAGAAGAGTCCTGTGAAAGGTGAAGACATCGAAATGATCAAGATCAATGTCACCGGCAGCGCCACTAAGATCTTGAACCAAGTTGTATCTTCATATTTAAAAGCTAAGCGTGTTGTTCCAAACAGCACCCAGAAATATGCAACAAAGGCAAGAGATACTTCATCAAGGATTGTCACCAGATCGCAGACCCAAATAGGAAAAGGACTGTTCTCATCGATAAAGAAGATCATGAACAGGTCACAGATGACATAGATAAAAAATGACCACAGCATTGACTTGAAGTTGGAGATTTCACTTTCACTGCCTACTGATGTTCTCAAGTTCTGCATCACAGGTACTAATAAAAATATGCAGGAAAGATCTGCAATCAGATATATCAGCATCCCCGAAGAATTTACTGTTGATGTCATCTACAATTTCTCCGTAATTCTTTATTTATTATAGCATTATTGCAAAATGGGAAATCAAAACTCAGGCTAGTGATCGTGTAAACTGATTGCGGAATAGGTATTTGTATAAAAAAAGATACAAAAATGCGATAACCCTGTAAAATTTAATCGCCAAACCAAATTGAGCAGGAGCTATCGCATGAATATTCTAACACAAGCATTCAATCAAGTTTTCAACAATTATCCATTTAACAATGAACTGGTCACACAGCTCAATGATTATATCGCACCGATCGGGGGACGGAACACCGGGATCGCCTATGCGCAGCTGTGCTCAGGCCTCTCTGCAAGCCTGAAATCATTTGGCCGGACGGTGCTCCTCAATATGATCCATGACATGGATGGACAGTTCAGATACAGCCAGGGCCGCATGGCAAGATATTATGTAAAGAACACCAGGGAAAGGACGATCACGACCCTGTTCGGCACGATCACCTTCCTCCGCACTGAGTACCAGGACAGGATGACCGGGGAGAACTACTGCTATGTCGACCGGAAGCTGGGCATATTGAAGCGTGACCGCTATGACTGCAATATTGCGGCAATGGCCACAGAGCTGTATGCCAACCAGAACTCGATGATCAAAGTCGGTGAGATCATCGGCCAGATGATCAAGGGATACGAACTGGAGCCAAACAACAGATTCACAGCGATATCGAGGCAGCAGATATTCAAGATGATCAACCGCATCAAGCTTATGAAGATCGTGCCAGAGATGGCTGAAGAGACGCCAGAGACGATCTATATCATGGCAGACGAGAAATACATCTCACTGCAGTACAGGACGAAAAAAGAAAATACAGAACAGCCGCGGAAGAAGATGAACAAGCTGGCAGTTGCATTCAGCGGAAGGGAGCAGATCATAAAGAAAGATGGCACTGTACAGAAGCGATGGGAGCTGCGTGACAAATGGATCTTCTCTTATGACAGTGGCTTCTTCTGGCCACAGCTCCGTGAGGACATGGCCCTCCGTTATGATGAGGCAAAGATCAAGAGGATCTACATCCTTGGAGATGGCGCTGCCTGGATCAAGGCAGGCGCCGAAGATCTCAGGGCAGCAGATACCAGTGCAAGGTTCGCACTGGACAGGTTCCACTTCGGCCAGGCGCTGACCAGGATCACCAAGGACAAAGAGAAATACAGACTGTTATTTGATTATGCCCTGCATCAGGACAAAGAGTCCTTCCAAGCATTGATCAATTCGATCATAGAGGACAAGCCGCAGAACAAAGACACAATACAAAAGAATTCTGACTACATCCTCTCACAGCTGAAAGGCATCCGGACAATGTATCAGGAAGTGAAGATCGGATGTGCAATGGAACAGGCAATATCGCATATCATGGCATCACCGTTCACATCCGTCCCAAAGGCATATGGCGGTTCACATCTTCCCACTTACATCAACAACCGGATCAACCAGCAGAACGGCATCAACATCCGACGGCATTACATTGAAGCATTGGACAAAGGCCTTGATGAAGACAGCACGGCAGACTTTACCATCAACGATCTCGACATGAGCATGTTCGATGGGCCTGAGGAGACATACCGCCCAGCAAAGACCAGTCTTCATCATCGTAACAAGAGCAACTGAAAAGAGACAGCCTTTGGCAGCTATCTCTTCAGTGTTATCCATTTATTCCGCAATTACTTGACACTAACCAGGCTAGTGCAATGAGTATCATATAAAATGCCGTACCGGTGATAATGCTGAGATATGTATTCTTCTTCCAAATATGGATGCAGGCTGTAAAGAGAACCGCGGCAACCTGCTTCATTCCGTTATCGTCAATTCCGATATTCCGCAGGCAGTAGATGACCAGCACCGCCATGATTGCCGCCGGCAGTGCTTTTCCCAAATATTGGATAAATGATGGAATCTGCTTATTTCTGCCTAGAAAAAGAAAAGGAAGTGCACGCAGGAAGAAAGTGCATGCAAAGGATACTGCTGCGGCTGCCAATGCCGCCCACCCCGTCAGCATATTTTCTCCTTTGTGACTGTTCTGCGCCATAGCAGAACAGCACTGACTGCGGCTAAACTTGGCAGTATGAACCGGTCCGGTCCAAGAACTATGCATAGTATGACGGCTGCTGAAAGACCGCATAAAGCAGGAAAATGATCCTTTACTGACCGCCATTGATCAATCAAGATTGTTACAAATAATGCCGTCATGCAGAAATCTATTCCCTTCAGTTCAAATGGAAGCATGCTGCCAAAGCAGCATCCCACGGCTCCTGCTGCTGCCCAGGTCAGATGGCTCAGGACAGCAATGATGAACATGATTCTGCGGCGATCCTCTTCCGCATATTCTTCTTTCTGTTTTAAAGCACAGTTCACAGCATATGTTTCATCCGTCAGTGTTCCGACCATATACCATTTTTTACGTCCCATGTGATTGAAATCCTCTAAGAATGTCAGTGCATAGAACGTCTGCCTGGAATTCATGAAAAGAGCGGTCAAAGCAATTGTAAGGCAAGATGCTCCCGACTGCAGGAATGGAATCAGGACAAACTGAAAGGCACCTGTATAGACCGTCAGGCTGATTCCAACTGCCCACAGGACACCGTATCCTGCCTGTGCCATCAAAATACCATATGCTGTACCGATGAACAGGTAACTGATCATGATCGGCACTGCTTTTTGAAAACCTGTTTTAATGAGTTCTTCTTTTGTCATGGCGCCCTTCTTTTTTCTGTCTATCATATTCCCTGCAGGACAAGATGACAAATAAAAGATCCAGCAGTTACTTTGCTGGATCCAATATATGATTTGGATGGAGATTATTGTTTGCTGTTCCTTCTTTCAGATCCTTTGGTGAATGTACCAGCAGGAAATGATTCCTGCCGGCATTCTTGGAGAGATACAGAGCTGCATCCGCTGTGGAAGTATAATCCCACGGCTTGGATTCATTCTTCGGCACATTTGCGAAGACCCCCTGCGAAATGGTGAAGGCTGGCAGCGAAGCACTTTCAATGCCTTGCTGAAGAAGTCCTACCAGTTTCTGATTGACTCTGGCAATGTCTTCGTCATTCAGATTATTGAATATGATGACAAATTCATCACCGCCATATCTGGCGGTATAGATATTGACGTTGGAGATTTCCCGCAGGCACCTGCCTAACAGCACAAGCACATCATCGCCGGTCGAATGTCCATAGGTATCATTGACACTCTTGAAATTGTCGACATCAAGCATTTCAACGCCAAGATAATGTTCCTTGTGATATGCCAGTTCAAAAAGCTGATCCAGCTTCTCATTCAGGGAACGTCTGTTCGGCAGTGAAGTCAGACTGTCTGTATCTGCTAATTCTCTTAATCTTTCATTGGTGCGTTCGGACACTTCCAGATTATGCTGCGTCTTGATCAAGGAAAGAATGGCTTCATTGGTCTGATGACGCATTGTTCTTGAATAGCGCCAGTATTCCAGCAGTTCCGCATTCAGCAGATCTTCCTTACCGGTCGACAGGTAATACTGTACTTTGATGAATGACACAAGATTCATGATGCCAGCTGACTCATGACCGTTCAGGCTCTGGGTCAGATATTCCAGGATTTCATCCAGGATGTCATATTTCTTGATGCTCAGCAGGATCTGCAGGAAATTGAGCAGTTCGCTGGTGTAATCCAGAAATTCAGAAGTGGAAAAAAGCGCAGTCTTAATTTCTTCGACCAGAACATCTTCCTTCTCTGTCTTCTTCTGTTCATGTGCTTCTTGATATTCCAGCAGAAGGACGTTGACTTCATTTTGGTACTCCGGATGTTTATCAAGGATTCCATCCAGAATCTCTTTCTGCTGATGATAGAGCTCCAGCCGATTGACCTGGAGGGCATAGGCTGCCGCTTCCGAAGAGGCAATTAAATAGTAGTACGGCTGATGTTCATCCTCTGGGCAGTTATCAAGATATGTTTCGGCAATCAGCAGATTATGCAGGGCCTCACTTGGATCTTCCAGCTGCACACTGATATCTGCCGCATTCATATATACGACCGTACCAAGCAGATTCAGCTGGTGCCCTTCAACCAGTTTCATTGCCTGAGCAAGATATTCCATGCCTTCCGTAATATTGCCAGTGCGGAAATTGATCAGCGCAAGTATATTGTAAGTGCTGCCGGCCAGGTTCCACTCTTCTTCTGCCAGCAGGTTCGGCAGTGCTCTGCCTGCATAATGGCTGACACTCTCTGCATCATTCAATTCGAAGTGTGCATTGGCCATTGCATAATCCGCAAAGCCAAGCAGTGCATTATCAGTATCTGCCTTAGCAATATCACGGAGCTTTCGGGCCGCTTCTAAAACAAGCCGTGGATTGGAGAGACGGTTGTCTTTCGCCTGCTTGATCAGCCGCTCAATTTTTTCGTCATACTGCTTCATATTGTTATTTTATTAATAATAATATTACTCTTCAAGGAAGAATCTCTCTGAAAGACGATAATTATTGCCAGATACTCATTCTTTTACACGATTTTCATCAGAAATAGACTTCAGTTACAGCGTCCGCAGGAAATTCTCGATGAAGGTGCTCTCATATTCATGCGCCTTTGGATTTGGATGACGATTCTCTTCATTTACAATAAAGCTGCGCATACGGATATCCAATGCCTCCTGGCAGACTCCGGTACGCTGTGCCCTGTGCATCAGCGGTACATTTTTTCCTTCTTCCTTGTCCAGAACGGGGATGCCCCATTTGACGGCCATGGAACGGACAACATCCGTATATGCATGCACAGTGCCGTTAGGAACGATGATGCCGATATGAGCAAAGGGGTACCTGTTCAGCAGATAACGCATCAGAATATTCCAGGCGCCTGCAAATTCCGTTGGATCTTCAGAGTCCATTCTGCCAAGCGGTACATTCTGATGCCAGTCATTGATGCCGAAACACAACGTGATGTAGTCGCAGTCAGCTGGAATATCCTTATAATGGCCGCGGATAAAGGTCTGGTCATAGGTCCGGCCGCAGTCAGCTAAGGAAGCACCGTTATATGCATTCATGACGATGTCCATGTCATTTCGATTTCCGATGATGTACGGATAGACTTTCAGCTGTCCCTGATATCTGCCGTCTTTGATCAAAGTATCTTCCTCCGGCATGCCGTCAAAACATCCATGTGTAAAGCTGTCTCCGCATGCACACCACTTTTTTCCTTTTAGGATATTTCCGTCATAGTTATTCATATCGATGCCTCAATGGTTCCATTATAACGAAAAAAAGAGGAAGTTATTCCTCTTTCGTATCTCGATAGTAACGCATTTCCCATTCACCGCGGTTGTATTTGTCATACCATTCGATGGCTTTTAATATGGTTCCGACCATCATGTATTCTCTGGTGTCGTTAATATATACAAAGTCCGGCATGGATCTTTCCGGAACGATCTTTGCGACCAGTTCCTTAAGATGGTCGATATCTGGTGCCATTGCACTGTGGACAAAAACAGCTTCTGGCGAAAGCAGAGAAATCTCACAAGCAATCGACTTGGACAGGATCTCATAGGTGCCGTCTGCAGTCTTTGCCAATTCATCCCGCGGTGCACTGAACTGCAGATTCTGTGTCAATACATCCAGTTCGCCGGCACCGTTTCCCTTGCCGCGGACCAGCTCACCGTTGGCGATGATGCCAGCGCCGCCGATAGCACTGCCGTAAGGCTGGAAGTTATAGATCAGATTCTTATAGTTCTCTTCCAGGGAGCAGATCCCATAAGCGACCTGATTGCAGTCATTGGAAAGGATGCAGACACGGTTGCAGCGGTGATAGATCTCCAGGGATACTTCTTCATCACGGATGCCTTCATACGGAAGATGCAGGCGTCCCGACTGTTCAATGCCCGGCATTGTCAAGCCAATGCATTCAATCTCCGGATAGACTGCCACCATGGTGTCAATGATATCCAAAATATCGGAAATGACGATATTCTTTTTCTTGATCTCACCTTCGGTAATGATTGTCCCATTGCGGTAATACCGATAGATGGTGCGGATCTGACGGGAGCTGTTGAAAACGCAGATGCAGAGGATCTTATCACCATTCTCAAAAGCAGACGCGACAACTTCTGCCTTGCTTGGCTGCGGCTTATGTTCACGCAGCGTCTTCTGCACCAGGTTGATCATTGCTCCAGTATCATATCTGCCAAAGATGCCGGCTGGAATTGTCAGGATCGGAATTTCCTTCATGGCGTTATGGATTTTCTTCTGCTGGAAGCCGATCTGCGGTGCCAGCAGGATGATGTCATAGTAAAGTCCCTTTTCATAGACACGGTCATAGGACACTGCTTCAAAAATATAGTTGAGGGACAGGATCTTTGCGGCATTATTGAGCTGCTCGGCAAAGTAGGAAGTCGTTAAAGCACTTGTACAGCAAAGCAGGACTTTCACCGTCTGTTCTTCATTATAGGAGACCAGTGCTGTCATCATCTCATGGAAAAGCTCTTCGGCATGTTTCCTGTCATTCAGCTGAAAATGCAGATAAAAGATATTCTCTTCTGACTTAATGGAGAGAATGCGGAATTCCACAATATTCATGTCATAAAAATGAATCTCAGCTCTTGCGTACTGTGTGCTGATGGTAATCAGCTTGTCACTGTAGACATATCTGCAGCTGGTACGTTCCTGGCTCTTGATCCAGGCTTGGAATTCCTCCAGTATTTCATCTTGCATGTTCTCATTCATACATTTACCTTACGAAAAGTATAGCATTCCAAACAAAAAGATATTTGCATTATTTTGCAAATATCTTATGCATTATATCAGTCTTTGAAGAAACGCTGAATCAGCTCATAGCTGTACTCAGCAGATTCATCCATATCACCGAAGGACATGATTTCCCCGGCATAGTATGTATCATACTTGCCCTGCATCGCTTCCACATCATCATACCAACCGGCAGCATAGTCTTCTGAGAAGATATGTGGGAAGTAGTACCATGCACTTTCATTGATGATCTTTTCCGCTGGATTATGCATGACCGTCAGATCATTGAGTGCTGTTTTCTTTGCTGCTTCGTATGGAATCAGCGGTTTATCCTTGTGATTGCGGAGAACATATGTTGTGATTGGAGCGTCCTCAGTATCATGCCATCTTCTGTAGTAGACCATCAGATGTCCGATTCTATCCGTTGTCATGTTCTCAAAGATGTAATAGGAGATTTCCGGATAGTTCTCCGGCTTGATGGTAACTGCCATTGTGTCATAACGTTCATAGTCAATTCTGTCAAAATGCTTCTTCTCATCTTCACGGATATCCGCATAGTCGCCGAAGGAGTCAAGCGGTGAAGTAACGATCATCTTGTCATATTCTTCTACATTTCCATTGACCGTGATATATACTTTGCCGTCATGGCGCTCAATCTTGGAGATGGCACTGTTGAGACGGGATGGGTTCTTCAGCTTTCTGTCCACTGCTTCCCAGATAGACTGCGTTCCTTCCTTCCATGTCCATAGATTCATATTGACGAAGTTCATTGTTGTCTGGAAGTCGAGATATTTTAAAACATACGCTGCCGGAATCTCATCGAAGTAGCCGTATCCAAAGGATGTATACGGGCCGACCCAGACATCCTGGGTCAGTTCAATATCATTGAGCTTGCAGAATTCCGAGAATGGAAGTGTCAGATCCTTTAAGTTTTCATTGACGCCGGATATCTTTTCTCTGCCTGGTGTGACCGCAAAGCCATCATAGTGTCCCTGCGCAACCCCTCTATGTCCATTGACATCATATCCCTTGTACTTTGTCTCCAGCAGTTCACCGAGCTTCTTGACCTGATTTCTTGTCTTCAATAAGCGAGGCAGAAGGAGCGGGTTCTTCTTTGGATTGAACGGGTCAATGACCTTGCCTTCTTTGTTCTTGTACTTGCGCATCAATGCTGGTCCGTCGTGAGTTGTACCGCCGAATATTTCAGCATCATGAACAGCATAGTAAGAAGGAACACCCATGATGGCTCCCATCTCATAGCGTCTTCCATTGTACGAAGGACTGTGACACTTGCCGCCGACATGGTCGCTCTTTTCTAGAATTGTGTAATTGCTGTAGCCTGCCTTCTCAAGATTCATCGCAGCTGAAAGGCCGGCAGGTCCAGCACCGATGATAGCAATACGTAAACAATGATCCATGATATTATCCTCTCAATCTTTTGTTAACTTCATTTTAAACCAGAAAAAACAGATGGAAAGAATTTTGTGCAAATTCTCACAAGTTATTTTTTAAACCTTTTGAACTATTAGGACATTTATTCCTGATTGTCGAAAAACCTGCATAGAATCGAGTCTTTCATGCGTTGGTATGCTTCGCATATGTTATACTTCTTGATATAAGAAGGCTTTATGCGCTATCAAAATTTCGCTGACATGTTGATCACAATATCCAAGGAGGTTCCGGAGAGACCTGTCTTTTTTTATGATGATCATGGTCTCAAGAACATCACCTGGGAGGGATTCCATTTTGCAGTGCAGGCAAAGGAAACAGAACTTAAGCTGACACACAAGACATGTTTAGGCATCCTCTGTGAGAACTCGCTTGCATGCATGATTGAGCTGTTTGCCGCAAATATGATTGGCATGCAGATTGTCATGCTGGATCCAGTTGTTCCTGCCCCTTTATTGATCAAGCAGATCCAGGAAACAGATGTGGATATGCTGTGGGGTAATGACCTGCGCAGGAAAGAACTGGCACCTTTCTTAACGACAGGATGCACCGAAGGAAAAGGAAAAATACTCTTCTTCACCAGCGGTACAACGAACAGCGCAAAAGCTGTTGTGCTGACCGACGCTTCTCTGATGCAGAGTGCCTGGAACGGCGGCGATCTCCTGCCGCTGGAGAACAATGATATCCTGCTGGATGTCCTTCCGCTGCACCATGTCTTTGGCTTTGTGTGCGGACTGTTATGGGGTATGACTGCCAAGGCATCCATTGCCTTGGGCAGAGGGCCTCGTCACTATCTGGATGACTGTTCCTTCTATCATCCAACTGCAGTTTCCTTAGTACCGCTGCTGCTCGGCTTTCTGCTTAAGCATGATCTGCTCAATCCAGAACTGCGGCTGGTCTTAGTCGGTGCCGGCGGCTGTCCGCCAGAACTGCTGGAAGGTGTAACACAGAAAGGCATCCGTGTCTCTTTTGGCTATGGCTTAACAGAAACATCCTCGGGAGTTGCTCTGTCGCTTGGCAAAGACCCAATGGCCATGACAGTATGCAGAGACGATACCATCACTCTGGCAGACGACGGTGAGATTCTGATCCAAGCACCGACATGCATGATGCAGGGCTACTATAAGGACCAGAAAGATACAGATGCTGTCATCAAAGACGGCATTCTTCATACAGGTGATCTTGGCCGCTTTGATGAGCATCACCTTCTCTATATTACAGGAAGAAAAAAAGAGATGCTCGTCTTGCTGGACGGCACCAAGATCTTCCTGCCTGAATATGAAAGTCCAATCAAGAAACTGTTAGGGACCGATGAAGCTGCAGTTGTCCTCCAGCATGATGTTCCTGTCCTGGCCATAGATGAGCTGCGGGAAACAGAAGACAAAGTAAAAGCGAAACTGAATGATCTCATGAAGACGCTTCCGAGAGGGCATCAGCTGTCAGCTATTATTCCACTGCACCATCCGCTGCCTCGTACAGCTGCCGGCAAGGTCAAATACTGGGAAATTCAAAAGGAGATACAGGATCTATGGTTCAAAGAGAAGAAGTCCTGAAGAGAACAAAACAGATCATTCAGGAAAATATGCCGGATATGTTCGGCAGTGTGGATGACATGACCGAGAAAACAACCCTGAACAAGCAGAATGGAAACATTGATTCCATGGGCTTTATCCTGATCATCACCAAGCTGGAAGCCGAATTCAATGCCGAGGTGCCTGACCATAAATGGAACAGACTGACAACATTGGGTGACCTCGTTGATGCCATTGTGGAGTATAGTAAGAACTGAACTATGAGCATCTATGAAACAAAATATATATTGAAGAACAATGATGTGAACATGTACCGGAAACTGCGTACATCACGTCTTTTTGAGATGCTGCAGGCAGGTTGTGTTGCCCACACGGAACAGCTGGGTGCCGGCAAAGAACAAACACTGGACCATGGCATCCTGTGGGTCGTTATCCAGCAGTATATCGAAGTGGCAAGGATGCCCGAATATGATGAAGAAATTACCGTAGAGACATGGCCAGGCAGAACAATGCATGTACTGTTTCCCCGCTACTTCCGCGTCAGGGATGCCCAAGGAAACATCATCATCAACGGTTCTGCGCTGTGGACATTAATTGATCAGAAGACAAGAAAAATGGTCTTTGCAGATCAATATCAGATTGAAGTTCCTGGTGCGGAACAAGAAGGACAGGCACCGCTGCCAAAGGCAGTCAAAAGTGTAGAATGCGTCCATCACTGCTCTTTTACTGTTCCTTACAGCTACTGTGACCTCAATGGGCATATGAATAATGCCCGATATCTGGATCTAGCAGAAGATGCCATTCCTGCCGCAAGCCAGGGAAAACAGCTGAAAACAGTGACAACCCAGTATGCAGAAGAAATACGCTTCAATGAAACAATCGATGTCAGCTGGTCACAGGTCGAAAATTCATATTTTATCAGCGGCGGCCATGAACATAACTGTTTTCGTCTCTTATTGACTTATCAAGACGAGGGTTCCGATTGATAAATCAAGCTCATTCCGTTATAATAATCAGGCATTATGCCGGCATAGCTCAGTTGGTAGAGCAACTCATTCGTAATGAGTAGGTCGCTGGTTCGATTCCGGTTGCCGGCACTGCACATCCAGTTCATCTGGGTGTTTTTTTATGTAAAAGGGCCCTGATTGAACTGCTCTCGTTCAACCGGTGCCCTTTATCAGATCATTCTGATTTATATTCTATCATCAGGAACTCTTCCTTTTGACAACTATATCATAGACCTGATTCTTGTAGAAAAGATGAAGTATATGTGAAATTTCGGTTAACCCTGCTCCTGTTTTCTCATCTTTCTTTTTACTTTATTCAGATGCCGTTCAAAACTTCCGTTGTTCATCAGCTCTGCCGTCACCCATTGATCAAAAGCAGAAACACCGCATACCCGATAAGAAAGCTGCTTCAGCAGTTCGTCTTTCAGTTTAGATGGAAGCACAATATAGCTGATGCGCAGAGAAGGACAGATGGTCTTGGTAAAGCTGTTCATGTAAATGACTGTCCGTTCTGGTTCCAAGGCAAACAATGTTTCTTCGGTCTTTGTTGAAGGACTGTATTCACTGGCATAGTCATCTTCCACAATAAAGGCGCTTCTTTCCTTTGCCCAGGAAATATACTCATGCCGTTTGCCGGCATCCGCAGTCACTCCAGTCGGATAAGAAGAGAATGGCGTCACATGCAGTACAGAGGCAGGTGTTCTATCCAATTCTTTGGTCTGGATCCCCTTTCTGCCCATCTTAAGATAGTCAAGGCGTACCCCTTCGCTTTTATACATTGCCGAGATTTTTTCGTAGGACGGCGTTTCAACGCCATAAATACGATATCTGCCAAGCATGGCAATAATTAATGAGTAAGCTGATTCAGCACCAGCGGTGATAATTATCTGATCTGCATCTACATAGATATTCCGGCTTCTGGCCAGATATCTGGCAATCGCCTGGCGGAATTCCAAAAGCCCCTGGGCATCTCCGCGCACCATCATGCTTTCACCATGGTCAGCAATCACCTTGCGCATTGCCTTGGTAAATGCTGTGTACGAGAATAATTCCTGGTTATCAAGGACCTTGGTGCTCATCTGAGCAGGACGTTCACTGGTAACTGGGAAGAAATCCTTTTCTCGGTAAATAACGGCATATCCTTTCCGTTCAACCGGATTGATATATCCCTCCTCAATGAGCAGGTTGTATGCATGTTCAACCGAAATCAGAGAGACATGATAGTCCTCTGCAGTCGTCCGCTTCGATGGAATGTAGGAATCATATGGGTATGTGCCGTCCACAATGCGGCCACGCATCTTTTCGTAGATTGAAAGGTAGATTGTTTTCTTCATCTGATCTTATCCTTATCATCATAATTAAGCATTATTATAGTATCACTCATTTATATGTAATTTCCACCCAGCTGTTCATCCATTGTTTTGAATCATATAAAAAATGCCTGAAATTCAGCAAATTTCGGCATTTTAAGCTCTGACTTCGGCATCATATTAAGGAAAATGTATATTCTTATACAAAGTTCAGAAAAAGAATAAATTTTTTTCTTTTCTTATCAATGATTTTGTATTAAAGTATGCATGCAGTCTTTTCCCCAAAAGGCTGCGTCAGGTCCAGGCACCCCCAATTTTGCCTGGGCCATTTTTTTATTCAGTTGTAGTAAAGGGTGACATTTCCATCCTGATCTGCTGGCATGTTCAGCACGCTGACAGCCTGAATAATGCACTTGATCCAGATGACAAACGGAACAACAAATGTCCATGAAAGCAGGAGTGACAGCAGCAGATATTTTACACCTCTGGCATTGTCACCGGCATAGAAATGATGAATGCCAAAGTCACCTACCAGAATGGCAAGCAGTGCATAGACGATGCGGTTCACTTTCATGGAATGGCTGCCGGCAGGACTGACCTGTTCCATCGGCTGTTCATCCATATTTTCTGATGCCAATACAATCAAGACCTTTGCACCATTCTTATAGAGCTTTACTTCATCCCCGGTATTCGGCGTATAGTTGAAATCACAAAGCGGATAGTCTTCCATTGTTTCAGAAACATCATTTCCCACCGTTGCAGTGCCGTCAATCATATTCACTTTCAGGACTTTGTATGTCATTGTATCTCCCCCTCAATATTCTGATACAGCTTTATTTTATCATATATCAGCCTTCCTTTTGATAAACCAAGTCAAAGAACGGGATATCTCTTTTTTAAAAAGCATCTATAATAAGTACATAGAGAGTACAACTATGAAACTGCTAAGCCAAATTAAAAATTCTGAAAATGATAATGATTTCTCTCATCTGCTTTATTACGGAGAATATGCAACAGTGAATTTTCTTTCCATGTATGCATCCAAGTGCAAGGTGCTTCGTGTACAGGATTATTCTTCGGTATGGAAGGAAGAATTCGGTATTTCTGATGCACGTCTGTTCCACCTCATGATGATTGCCGAAGGTTATCTGGTGCCATCAAGCATTGAAGAAAGACTGTCTGAATGCAGCATGGAAGATATCTGTAAGATTGCCGAAGAAATTGGATTGTCGACAAGCGGCACAAAGGAAGAAGTCCTTAAGCGTCTGGAATTGAATGCTGAACTGGATCAGATCAGCAAGTTCATGCCGCAGGAAAGCATTTTCTCCTTATCAGAAAAAGGGAAGAGACTAGTAAATGCCAACCAGGACCTTATCAATCTTTATCAAAAGAAAGATGTTTATCACGTCACTTACAACGAATATGCATCACTGAAGTCCAAGCATAAAGAAATGAACTTCTATGATATCCTCTGGCAGGTCATGACTGAACGCTTCCAGAGAAATGCAGATGATACTGAATACGAGCTGGTACAGAATGAATATTTAAATATGTATGCTCTGCTGCTGGATCAAGAGAAAAAGCCGGAAGCATTGAATGCGCTGCTCAATTACTTCTTCATGGATCTGAATGTCTTTGCGGATACCTTTGACTTCATTGAAGAATTCAAGCGTTCTGCTGAGCCTGTTGCTGTCTTCTTAGGACATGCAGAGCTTCCTCAGTTCCATCTGAGTGCAGACATCGTCACTGATATCTATGAATTGAAGGAGAGCTATGATTCAAAGATTGCTCAGCGTATCAGTGAGAACAATGTCTCTTACTATGTAAATACAGAAGCTTTCTTAGCAATCCTTGATGAGATATATGCCCAGACCTTCTCTTTGGAAGATACGACGGCAAAAATCAACGAAAGGATTCCAAAGGCACTGGATCATATTCTCAGATCAAATCAAATATAGAAAAAGGGCTCTCGCCCTTTTTTTTGTACTTTACTGCAGACTGTAACCCCTTGGCCATACAACGTCTGAAGTAAAGGAACCATTATCGATATTGTATATATTGACTGGCAGCTTGCCGGTCGCTTTGACTTTACCGAAAATGACATCCATCGCTGCCGGCAGACTTTCTGCATATGCCTGCGTCGGCACCCAGTTTTCGTCAACACTCGGTGCGCCGATCCAGTTGTATGTACATAGCACAGCATCTGCCTCTGTTAATAATGGGGCATCATACGGAACCCCTGTAGATACTGCAACAACTGGAATGCCTAGTTCCTTTGCATGTTCAATTAACAGCACCATGTAATAGATCACACCGGACTGATAAAAGTTAATGTTTGTTGCATCAAACATGATGCTGGAGACAATGACGAGATCCGAACCGGCAATGGCGTTATAAGCTGTCTGATACCGATTGCCATAGTCTTCTGAGATTGGAATGCCGATGGCATTGGCTGTCACTACATTCTCATCCGTCAGACGGTTGAAGGCATAGCCAAAGGCATTGCTTTGCGAAGCGTTCGGAGTCAGCATCACAATACGTCCGCCTTCTGGAACTGTGTAAGGAATGATATTATTGCTGTTCTGCAGCATTGTGACAGAGGCATCCGAAATTTTGCGGTTGACTGCATAGTTATCCGCCGTACCGACTGCACCTGCCGCATTGGCTAGCAATGTATTGGTCGTTCCTTCGTTATACTGCATGTCCATGATGCCGCGTCTGTATTTCAGCGTCAGAATCCTGGTCACTGCATCATCGATTGTATCAATAGAGATCTCACCGTCATTGACCATATCGACAATGTCACCGATATAGGCATCGAGATTAGCAGAAGCACTGCCATCCGCAATATCCACCGGCATCAGCAGACAGTCAACGCCTGCATTGATGGCAAGTCTGGAACTGTCTCTGGTGCTGAAGTTTGCCTTGATTGCATCCATCTGCAGAGAGTCTGTAGTAATCACACCCTTGAAACCAAGTTCATTCCGCAGGATATCAGTAATCATTGTATGGCTCAAAGTTGAAGGAAGATATACCTGACTTCCGTCTTTAATGGAAGTATAAGTTCCTGATTCAATATTTGGATACTGGATGTGGGCACTCATGATCATTTCCGTACCGTCCTGCACTGCCTGCTTGAATGGAACAAGATCTGTACTCTCTAATTCATCTTTTGTCTTATTGACCTGCGGCAGCCCGGTATGTGAGTCTGTTGCCGTATCACCGTGTCCTGGAAAATGCTTTCCTGTTGCAATGATGTTGTTTGACATCATGGCCTGCGTGAACTGTTTAGCATATTCTGCAACAGTTGCACCATCATCAGAATACGAGCGGATGCCGATAACTGGGTTGGCTGGATTGGCATTGACATCCAAGTCCGGCGCATAATCAAGGTTGAAGCCCAGCGCTTTTAATTCCTTGGAAATAATCGTACCGGTATCATATGCATTCTGTGGATTGCCAGTTGCCGTCAATGCCATGGAACTAGGCATATCTGTTCCAGACAATAGACGGTATACATTGCCGCATTCCTGGTCAGTGCCCATGAATAACGGGGCTCCACCGCCGTTGACCGTATTGATCTGCATGCTCTGGGTCAGGTTGATTGCCTGCGCAGAATCACTTGTCATGTTCTCAGCAAACAGAATAATGCAGCCGAAATGATAGTTGCTCAGGATGGCAGCGACTTCATCATTCATTGCTGTAAAATTCTCACCATTCCACTTTTTCACAGCCGGCACCATCATCTGCTCAATCTTGGATGTCAGATCCATCTTGGCAAGATATTCTTTTGCCTTTGCCTCAGCATCATCAGCTTCTGCAGCAGGTGAAGCAGAAGGTGTATTCGCCGCACTTGAAGACGCACTGGCAGTGCTCTGTGAGGCTGCTGTTGACGCTGATGAAGGTGTCGATGTAGCGGAAGCAGTCTTGTTCGCACATCCTGCTGTCAAAACAGAAAATGCTAAAGCGCCAGCCAATAGTTTAGAAATCTTCATACTTTCCTCCCGAAATGCAGATGATGACATAGTAATGGAACAATGCGCAGTTTATGAAATATCTATTTCCACGATATCACAAAACATGCATTTCATATGTGTACTTTTTTTAATTCCCTCTTTACTTTTCCTGCAAACTCCTTCACAATACTTTCAACATATTAGGAGGTTACTTATGAAATATACATGTCAAATGCGGCCTCCTGTCGGCCGCTTCACAGTCGGAAAAGAATATGAATGCGAGCATCACGGTTCCGTCATCTCCATCGTAGATAATGAAGGTGTTAAAGTTTTCATGGAAGCTTGGCTTTTTGAGATGAGCTTCCGCAAGTATTCTTCTTGATTTTCCTCTCTTGACGTCAAAATCAATCCGAGATAATATATTTGAGCAATTGAATCGTGGGGTTATAGCTCAGCTGGGAGAGCACCTGCTTTGCAAGCAGGGGGTCAGGAGTTCGATCCTCCTTAGCTCCACCATAAAGAAAAAATCGCTTCGTTAAGCCAGAATTGGTAAGAGGCGATTTTTTTGTTTCTTCATTTTTTGCTCCGCAACGCATTTTGCAACGCAAACTTTGCATATTGATTGCATAGTTTTCAAACATATGAGCATGCTTGGTAGTTCATTAAGCAAATTCAGTACCAACAAAAATTACATAGTTCTCAAACCTGATGAACCTACTGTGCATCTGTAGTGTTGCTTTAGTACCAACAAAAATTACATAGTTCTCAAACGTTCTTCGATGCGTCTTTCATTGTGCCTGGCTTTAGTACCAACAAAAATTACATAGTTCTCAAACATGGTCATGTGAGCTTCAGAAAGTACGATAGCTTTAGTACCAACAAAAATTACATAGTTCTCAAACAGCAATGACGATTTAGAAGAAAGGCTTTCTGCTTTAGTACCAACAAAAATTACATAGTTCTCAAACTCCGTCACCCGTATTTTCGTCTTTATTTTCGCTTTAGTACCAACAAAAATTACATAGTTCTCAAACTTTAGACTTTGTACCTATACTTTTATAGTAGCTTTAGTACCAACAAAAATTACATAGTTCTCAAACATTCCTACGGTCATTTCACGCAAGTCGGAGGCTTTAGTACCAACAAAAATTACATAGTTCTCAAACAGAAGTGTGTAGCTCTTTAGCTAATTCATTGCTTTAGTACCAACAAAAATTACATAGTTCTCAAACTTTTATCCAAGTAATTAAATCCCACATTGTGCTTTAGTACCAACAAAAATTACATAGTTCTCAAACACCGTGAGGGAATTTACGACGAGCTTTACCGCTTTAGTACCAACAAAAATTACATAGTTCTCAAACACAGATGCGCCTACTGTATATCTGAATTTAGCTTTAGTACCAACAAAAATTACATAGTTCTCAAACTTGAATGCAACTGCATTGGATGACAGTTCAGCTTTAGTACCAACAAAAATTACATGGTTCTCAAACAGACTAAGCCAGCAGTCAAAAACCAAGCAAGCTTTAGTACCAACAAAAATTACATGGTTCTCAAACTGTACTACGAGATATTCCACGAGCTTAGCAGCTTTAGTACCAACAAAAATTACATGGTTCTCAAACGAACATGGGATTCGGTTTTCTTTCGGACTGGCTTTAGTACCAACAAAAATTACATGGTTCTCAAACCTTGATCTAGGCTATATGATTGGCGGAGAAGCTTTAGTACCAACAAAAATTACATGGTTCTCAAACAGTGAATGAACCGCCTGGATAATATGTATTGCTTTAGTACCAACAAAAATTACATGGTTCTCAAACCTCAAATCTTTAAACTATGTAAGCTATCGTCATAGCATTGCTGATTCATTTCATTATAAAATACAAAGATCTTCATCCACAATATGTAAATGCTCCGGATCATCACATCCTGGATGAGTATTATGCTCAATCATCAATAAACAAATCTTGTTATTATTAATATCTTTAGTGAATTGAGTATACTCATTCACGGTAATACTATCCTTTAAATTAACTGTTATTGCTAATCTATACTCTAGAAGATCAAATGACATTTTTAAATACTCAATAAGCTTTTCCCAAAACTCCAAGTATTCAAAGCTCACATCAAAATCAAACATTTTTACGATATCAAAAATTGTCAAATCTTCCTTAAAGCTGACTGAGTATTGAAATGAATTTGCTAAATTTATGGCAAATTCATTTAATTCTGATAATAATTGAAACTGTTTATTGTTATATTGTGCTTCATTCACGATGATATGCTGAATCTTACTTTTCATTCTTTTATCATTCTCATAAAAATGATAGATATCAGTCAATAATAAACATTTCTTATTTAATGAAAGTAAATCACCATTTTTATCTGACAGCACAAAATCACCAATATCTGTTTCAGTTTGTTGAATCAGAGCAGAAACTGTTTCTCTAAAATACAAAGGGTTCTCAATCACCAGTGTTTCAGGAATTGAATCTGCCATTGAGATTACATCGAAGTATTTAGGATGCACAATTTTCATATCACGATTATCCTTTCAGTCGTATTTACAACATCACTGTAATTTTCCCCTAGAATCAGCTCTATACTTGAAAACTGTTTTTCAGTGACAGTAAGTGCTTGAATGAGCCCTTGATTAGGCTTATTTGCTTTTACTTGCATAATAATTGCGTTTGCTGCTTCTTGATTCACCGCGAGTTTACAATAAACCGATTCCTGCATCATGAAAAATCCATCTTTTAGAAGGAATTTCCTGAATTTATTGTAATTTCCACGATCTTCCGCCGTATACGTCGGAAGATCAAAGAATACTATTATTCGCATATATCTCGATATCATATTCAGGGAACTTGATTAGCTCAGGTTCATTTTTATCAATTGCATCTAAAATGCTATTAACATAGACGCATAACGCATTAGATAGAAATTGTTCTCTGCCGTCTATTACCACTCTACTATTTAATACATTTGTCAATTCAATTTTCTCTTCATGTTCTAACTTCTCAATCTTCATTTGAAGAACTTTAATATCTATGAATGGTCGATATGGTTCCATTAAATCGCAAGCCAGATTATACCCATTGAACATATTGTCATGAAATATACCAATTTGTGTAATATAGCCATTGCATACAATTTCACGAGCAACACTAGACAGCAATATACTATAGCCATAATTAAGTGCTGCATTTACAATTTCATCTTTGTTTGTTCGAGTATAATCTTTCCCAAACAACGCATTGAAGTATACCTTTGCGGCATGTCCTTCACGATTTGTACTGTCGCCCAGCTCAATTTCAGGAATATATGAATTTAATTTATTCTTCTCTTCTTGATGACTAAACAATTCAAGGACTGACATCTGACCTTCAATTTTATGCATTACTACATATTTCCAGATTGTTTTCTTGGCATCCTCTGTCCATCTGATCTGCTTTCTGATTTTATCACTTGTATCATGGGATCCATAAAGAGATACATAGATGCCATGCGGACACATTCTTGAATCGCAAAAAATTACATTAACACCTTGATTTGCCAATTCCACAAGTAAATAGGCTGTCAATGAAACGGCAGTAGATTCAATAAGAAGTACTGCTATTTCACTGATATATATTCGTTTCATTTCATCATTTGAACGAATGCAAAGATAGCCCATTTTATAGTCGAGCTTTGATGTTTTTGAAACAACTACTGTCCTCCAGCCCATGTATCATTTACAGCTTTCAAGCAAATCTTGCTTTACCTCAAATAGGCCCGTAGCAGATTGATTTATTAAGTAAGCGGTACTATATGAAGAAATCTTGCTGTTTCGATTCATTTTTCCAACATTGCTACCAAGTCCAATTTTCTGAAGATTTGAAGATAATGAGTTGCATTTAAACAATTTCAACATTTCAGTTAGAACAACCGCCTGAGATGTAACATCTAGAGTCAGAAAAGTCGGTTTCTTATCAACGATTTTTGATACTATTCCAGAAAAAACGCATTGATATGTATTGGTTAACAGTTTTTCAACCATCCAGTCAAACATTAAAGTATTCTTTTCAATACTGATGTCATTATTGTAATCCGTGATATTTCCTTTTGATAGCTTCATTGAGATTAAATTTTTATTAAGCAATTTTAGATATTTTGCATGCTTATCGTCAATTGCTAATTGATAATCATGTTGACATATAATCGATTCATTTGATCGACCAGTAAACCGATATCTTACACCATTTAATTCCAATAATGAATTTGCTCGCAACTTCGGAATAACGATTTTCGGCTCATTGAGATTAAGGATATTAGCGCAATAATTTAAAGGATTAGTTTCATATTCCTTCAGTGAATCAATATAAACAGGTAATATTTTGCGAATTAAAATATGAGTATCATTAAATTCAGCAATGAAATAATATGCTGCATATCTATTGTTATACCCACCGTATTTACTTATATCTAAATTTTTTTTGATTGGCTGCTGTCCTTTATTTTTTCCTTTAATTGTTAAATCAAATAAAACTCCTTTAGTCTGGAATTGGGCAAATGTCACTATCGGTGTGTTTTTATAAACATATTTATAGACTGTCTTAAATGTCCCATCCAAAATATCATGTGCATTTATGTCTTTGTTCTTCAATCTAATCTGGTACTGCTCCATTTTTTCTTTCGCTGGTGCAGTCCATGCGGAAGGTGTACTGAACTCGAACACTCTATTAAGACTATAGTTCTCAGAATGAATATTCTTGAAGAACCGATCTGTGAATTTAGTGTTGTATACATTTCCAACGACAATATTCAAATATGCGTCTTTAGCATGATGCATATCATTCACATCTCTGAATTTAGGAATCTCATACTTCTGCCTGAATTCTGATACGTTCCCAGCCTTGGAATAAACAATCTTTGCGGACGGATAAGACTGGTTCAAGATTTCTGCCAATGCTTTAGTTGATTGCTGCGTCACAGTAAGCTGACGGGCTACAAATGATGAAAGTTCCTCATCAGTCAGAGGATAATTTCTGATCAATCTAGAATACTTCTCTGTGCTGATCAACTTCTTTTCAGACAACATTTTCCAGAATGACTCCATCTTTTTACGCACATCATCAGAAAGAGGATAATCATTTGTCTTATCTCTATTGAGCTTGCTCTTAACAAGAACTCTGTTGTCCAGACTGTCATCTTTGATTCTAGAGCGTGGAAATATATGGTCAATATCATATGTTGTATCATCATGAAGAAGTTTATCCAGATCAATTGGATCGCCAGAATACATACATCTTCCCATTTGAGTATAGTAAAGATAAAGCTTATCTCTTCTCAAGCTTTGATCTGTTTCAGACTGAAGCTTTCCATAAAGATCACTTTCTTGTTTCTTACAGGATGCATATAACTGCATTAAAACATTTTTTCTGGAGATTGTTCTCTTTTTCTTCATCTCTTTGGAACTTGTTCTTGCCATCTCAATAAATATCTTCTTTGGAGCAGACTTCTCAATATCAACGATCTCATCAACAACTCTCATTGTCTGCCAAATACTTCTGCGAACTGCTGGAGCAATGTACATCTCTTCCAGCCTTTCATGCAGTGATTCACCAACAGAGAAATGATCATGCCGATATTCATCAGCTTTTTCAGCAAATTGATAATGACTGCTCAACAACATCATCAGGTTCTGATTTGTATCACGCAGCATTGTAATGATATTAAATGCCTCTCCATCAGAATCTACATGATAGATATCTTCTAAAAATTCTCTAGACAGTCTTCCCCAATCTTTGTAGTTCAGACGCATGATCATCTTGTAATCATCATTGTCTAATCCATGCGTATTATCTTTCAGCCATGTTTTGAGCATCTTTTTGTCATTGCCAAAAACAAGTACACGTTCAATGATTGATTCCACCTGCTGTGTATCTTTTGTCTTTTCAATGATGTTTCTAAAGTCATGCCATGATTTCAGGTTTGATTTTATTTCATCATCAACTCCACTGATTTCATCCATCTTTTCAATGTATCCATTCGCCAGAAGGTAATTATAAATCTTCTTTTTTGTGACCTTTTTGCTGGATTCAAGAAAAAGGTCATTATAGATGCTCTTTTTCACTTCAACAGATATTTCTTTTCCATTAACTTTTATGTTGTTGATCTCATTTAAAACAGCATATTCGCTATAGAGCAATGAATTCATTGGCAGAACATCTTCACCAGTATAGGTGCATTTGCCAATAAGATTTTTGATAAAATTTTCGGCAGTCTTCTTTTCATCAACAACATCCGTAAAGTTCCATGGATAAATTCTTTCATCAGTTCGTACTGCCCAATAATGTTTAGCATTTTTATTCAATGGGCCGACATAGTATGGGATCTTAAACGTAAACAGAGCGATGATCTTATCCTTTATAGTAATTCCATCACTTCCTTTTTCGTTTAGAGCATTCCAATAGCCAGAAGCATTATCCAATATTTTGACTAATTCTTTTAGATTCAATTGGAAAGGAATCAGACCGTTCTCTGTACCTTTCAATTTAGTCAGGAATACTTTATTTGAAATTTCCTCATACACCCGCTGTTCTTCTGGGTCATCTGATACTTTCATCCCCCCAACCTTTTTGGAGATAAAGGTACAGAATTCTTCCTGTGTACAGCGGCTGTCTGTTTTGTATCTGCTGTATGCCGCATAATTCTTGACATCCTTTTGTTCATTGAAGATGTCTTTATATTCTTCCGGACAGTTCTTTTTTACATATCTTTTCAGTATTGAAAGATCCTTTTTATTTTTATTAAATAATGCAACCTTTGCATCACTGATATAGCGGTTTCCACCCAGTACCTGTCCTAAACGAGCAACATCATAAACTTCTTTTGCTGTTAAGATGACCTCAATCCTGTCTTCTAATTCTTCAGAAAGCTGATCAAATTTCGAATCCAGGTCTTCCTTAAGACTCACCACCTTCAAATCTGCTTCTTTTAGTTCCGGGTCATTAAAAAGTTTGTCAAGCTTTACTGAAGCACCGCTTAGTAAGTCTATCAATGAGGACAAATCAACATAAGCTTCTTCATCCTTCTCTGATTCTCCATATGCATTCGCTAATTCTTCTTTTTTATGTGTTATCCCTTCGGAACTGATAAGAGCTTCCGCAAAAGATGCCCTATTATTTGGAGAAAATTCAATATCATTATCTTTGAGCAACTGCACCAGATCCATAGTTGCTTCTTCTAATGTCTTTCCTTCCGGATTATTTGAGTTCTCATACAGAAAATGTCCTCTGCTCTTCAGGATATGATGCAGAGCGAGATATACTAGGCGGATATCATGAGGTTCTGAGGAATGAATCAACTCACTTCTCAGATGATAGATTGTTGGATATTCTTTTAAATAGTCCTTATCAGTATAACTGCTGTCATTAAATAAGGAGTATTTGCAGGATGTATCATGCTTGTCTTCTGCCCACAAGTTGCTGTCATGGAACCTGACAAAAAATGATGGGTCTAATTTTGCAATATCATTATTCAGCAGCATCTCAAGCAAATTCAAACGCTGCTTTCTTCTTTCTAAACGTCTGCGCGATGTTCTGGCTGTTCTTCTATCAGCAGCTGAATTTGCTTCACTAAACAAGCGAGCTCCCCACATCTGTTTCCCATTACATTTCAATAAATTGTAATCCTTATCGGTTACTGCCCAACCAGCTGAGTCTGTGCCAACATCTAAACCAAGATAATAATCTCCACGCCGTTTGTCATTCTGATTATTCTTCATTATGATTTTCTCCCCAATGATGTACAATGAAACTTGACAAATCTATTTATATAGATTATAAAATAATTGTTTTAGAACAGCAAATTACATAGTAAGTTCAAATAAGCTTTTAGCGAAAGTATCGGCCTAGCCGAATTCACATTGTGTGATTAAAAACTCCCGACGGGGAGTTTTTTAATTCTGGTTAATGATTTTCTCTATAGATGAATCGTAAATGGCAAATCATCCGTGAGTATCCAAAGTGCGGTTTTTCGGACAGAATAGTGAGAGTCTAGAAAACCGCACTTTTATGTGCGAGTCTCACGGAGGTGAAACATGGATCATATGACACATGCAATGCGGCATGCATACTGGATGAAGATCATCAGCGAGTGCAACCAGAGCGGGATGAAGAAGAGCCAGTGGTGTGCTGAACATGAAGTGGACATCAAGGCTTTCTACAGATGGCAGAGGAAGCTGCGGACTGAGACCTATGAGATCGCAGTGCAGAAGATGCCGTCAATAGATACAGGAAATGTCCCAATGATTGCAGAGTTGAAGAAGCCTGCACCTTCAAAGGACACTGCACCGGTCACAGTACATGTCGGAAATGCGGCCATTGAGATCCAGGAGTCAGTCAGTGATGAATTCCTGGCAAGACTGGTCAAGGTGATGGGCAGTGCTCAATGATGCGACGTGCTTTGATAAGATCTATATCAAATGCGGATATACAGACCTGAGACTGGGGATCGATGGACTGGCATCGCTGATCCAGAGAGAATTCCACATGGACCCATTCACCCCACGCTGCCTGTTCCTGTTCAGCCCTTCACTGGCTAAGGTTTCTATCCAGCTACTACGGCCTCGGCTGACTTCTCACAGTTCGCTGTTGCTGGGACTCTCGTCCTCTGTGAGACCTCGCGGGATAAACCATACATCCTTCCCCGTTCACCTTCCTGATTTACACATGCGGCTTACGATTGCCATCTTGGACTTTGATGCTTCTGGTCATCTTGTCCACCGCATGTGCCTTGATATCAGGTTTCTGTCCGTAAGGCCACGGTTTCGCTATCGCTTCTTCTCTCCCACACCTCACGATGTGAAACTTGCGAATCGCTATCGGGTTCACCGGCAACAGGTGTCCCTCGGGATTTTCACCCTCGATGCATGACATGCCCGTCATACCAGAAAAAAGAGTGATGCTTCCATCACTCTACTGATACATTATCCTAATAAGCCGAACAGTCCAAAGATCAGGACGATGATGCCTAAGGCAATACGATAGTAGCCGAATACCTTGAAGTCATGTTTGCGGATATAGTTCATCAGATACTTGATGGCAAATACCGAAACAATGAATGCGGTGATCATGCCGATCAGCAGAACAATGACACTTGGTACTGTAAATGCAATCTTGGCTTTGACAATTTTCAGCAGACTTGCACCGAACATCACCGGAATGGACATATAGAATGAGAACTCTGCAGCGGTTGTACGGTTGAAGCCGAGCATGGTTCCACCAAAGATCGTTGAACCGGAACGTGATGTGCCTGGAATCAATGCAAGCACCTGGAACATGCCCATTTCAAATGCATTCTTAGCATTGATCTGATGGACATCTTCAATCGCATAATTGTGCTGGCGGTTCTCCATCCAGATGAAGATGACACCGTAGATGATCAATGTACATGCGATGACAATCGGTGTGCTCATTTTCTCATCAATCCAGTCATTCAGCACAAAGCCGATGACAGCAGCCGGAATCGTCGCAATCAAGATCATGACCCACGTCCGCCAGATTTGCTTTGCCTTCTGCGGCTTGAGTTTCTTTGAGAACGGATTCAGCTTATGCCAATACAGCAGCATAACTGCCAGAATCGATCCGAACTGGATGACGACTTTATACATATTCCAGAAAGCCGTATTGCTTGCAGCATCTGAATACAGCTGAATCGGCATGAACTGCTCCATCAGAATCAAATGTCCGGTGGAAGAAATTGGCAGCCATTCTGTAATTCCCTGTACGACGCCGAACACAATCGACTTTAATATATTCAACAATAAATCCATCTTTGATTACCCCTCTTTAATAACGGAGACATTATACCATGTAATGAAAATGAAAAAAGCTCTTATATTGTTAAGAGCTTGTTAATCTTTTTTGGCAGTACGATGTGATTCTTCCAAGGATGATCGAATCTCCGGAATGGCATATGCGAACTTAGAAAGATCATTGATCCTCCACATCCAGTTCGGTGCACCTACCGTTCCCGGCAGATTCAGTCTGGCATCAGATCCTAAATGCAGCCAGTCAGACATTGGAATAATGACCATGTCAGCCTTTGAACGCAGAGAATAGTCAATGATGTCCCATGAAAAACTGTGCTTATGATATCCATGTTTCCAAAGATATCTGCGCATGTCACGGCGTTCCTTCCTGGTCTTTTCACGATACCATCCATAGATTGGGGCATTGTCATGCGTCCCAGTATATACAAGCAGATGCGTTTTATCCTCTTCCATCCCTTTCGGATCAAAGGAGAACTGAATAACGCGCATGCCGCGGAAAGAATAATGATCTCTTAATTCCAGTACTTCTGCACGCAGGTCACCAAGATCTTCGGCTACAATCTGCAGTTCTGGTTCTTTTGCAAACAGTTCATCGAACAGTTCATAACCTGGTGCTTCAACCCATTCTCCATCCAGCGCAGTCGGGCAGGAAGCCTTGATCTTCCAATAAGTATCAAAGGCACGGAAATGATCCACTCTGACCTGATCAAACAGCCGTTCTGTATAGGACAGTCTTTCAATCCAGAACTGGAACTTATCTTGTCTCATATATTCCCAGTCATAGATTGGATTTCCCCATCTCTGTCCAGTTGCCGAGAAATAATCCGGCGGAACCCCGGCGATAAATCTAGGATGTCCCTTTTTATCCAGCAGAAAGTTCTGGCGAGATGCCCATACATCTGCACTGTCAATGCCTACATAGAAAGGCAGATCTCCCATGATCTCAATGCCCCTGTCATTGGCATACTGTTTAAGATTCTTCCACTGCAGGAACAATTCGTACTGTACAAACACCTGATACAGGATTTCGTCTTCATACGGTTTCAGATCAACATCATTATGAACCGGCTGGTCACGCATCGCTGCCTTCCACTCATTCCAGCACTTCATGCCATTGAGCTGCTTGAAGGTCATAAAGATTGCATAATTGCGGATCCATTCCTGATAGGCAAATACACTGAAATTATGGTCCGGTTTAAAACTGCGGTATGCTTCGCGGATAAATTTTTCCTTATAGGTACGAACCTGCTCGTAATCGATGCGCTCACTGTGACGGTGGAATGACGGAACTTTCTGATGAAGCAGTCCCTGTTCTTCAAGGATATCCAGGGAAAGATACAGCGGATCCATTGCATAGCTTGAATACGGCTGATATGGAGAATTCCCGTATCCGAGCGGATTCAGCGGAAGGATCTGCCATATTGAAAAACCTGCCTTCGCAGCCAAATCAATAAAATGATATGTTTCCCTTCCAAATGTACCTATTCCATGTCTTCCCGGCAGGGAAGCCACAGGCATTAATATTCCAGCTTTTCTCATATCTTTTCACTTTCAAATACTAAGAATAGTATAAACGGTACACGATTCTTTTGCCACGGAATCATGCTTTACTTCAATACAATAAACGAACCAGCACCAAGCCTTAACGTATCTTCCTGAACTTCAGCCTGATTGATTCCATAAATTTTCTGTCTGCCTCTAAAAATCTGATTTATCACTGTCACTTCATCTTTTGACGGGTTGACTGCACAGATCATACTTCCGCGTTGATATACCAGAAAATGTCTGTAATCATTAATAACCTGGAAGGATGCATCCGCCTGCAGATCTTCATACGCATGGCGCAGTGCAATGATTTCCTTGGTTGATGTATAGAGTGAGGAAGGATCCATTGCCTGGCTTTCTACTGTCGGTGCATCTGCTGCACTGTCCTGGACAGTATAGAGCATGTCTGCTTCAGCGCTTGAGAAACCATAGTTCTTCTGATGATTCCACTGCATCGGCGTCCGGGAACCTGTGCGCTGATAGCCGCCTTCTACACTAGGCAGATCCAGATACTTCATGCCAATCTCATCACCGTAATAGAGGAATGGAACACCAGGCATCGTAAAGATAAAAGCCCATGCCAGTTTCAGCTCATCCGGAGACAGTGTATGTGCTGCCCGCACCGTATCATGATTGCATGTAAACATTGAAATATATCCATAGTCATGGACTGCCTCATACTTTGGCAGATAATCCTTCAGAAAGTTCTCAATATTGCCGCAGCTGTCCTGCTTAAAGAAACTGTTGTCGGTTGGATTGCATTCATAATCCCGCAGCAGAGTATTGTATCCATTATGCCAATGATCCAGATAGAAATCCATATGGAAACCCGCCAGATTTACTGCACTTCTTGGATTGGACCATTCAGATACCAGAGCTGCTTCAGGATATTCCTGATCCAGCATTTTGCGGATATTCATCCAGACAGCTGCTGTAGCATGCTTTCTGTCATCATCATTCTTGACCAGGCTGTCAGCCATGTCGCAGCGGAAGCCGTCGCATCCATGATTCAGCCAGAACCGCATGATATCCTTCAGAGCTTCTCTTGTTGCAAGTGCTTCCGGTGAATCCGCTGCACTCTGCCACTTCTGCGTACGGACACCCCAGCCATAGTTCAAAGCCGGCTGTGAGACGAAGAAGTTCAGCATATATACACCGTTCCTTGGTGCATTGCCGGATACGTAAGGATGATCCTCAATACCTTCGAAGGCATTGGATGTCCATACATAGCGGCGGCTGTATTCATTCGGTTCTGTCCTGCATGACTGCCGGAACCATTCATGTTCATCAGAGGTATGACCAGGGACAAGATCCATTAATACTTTAATATTTCTTTGATGTGCTTCCGCAAAGAACCGATACATATCTTCATTGGTTCCATACCGCGGTGCAATCTTGTAATAGTCGCGGATATCATAGCCGGCATCACGGAACGGAGAATCGTAGACAGGATTGATCCAGAGCGCATTGCATCCAAGCCCTTTGATATAATCCAGCTTCTCTGTCATCCCTTTAATATCGCCGATGCCGTCCCCATTGGCATCATAAAAGGACTGCGGGTATATTTCATAAAACACTGCATCTTTCAGCCATTTGACCATAATATTTATAAACTCAGGATCTTCCTGATATCTCCATCTTCTATAATGTAAGGCATGTACTCATGATTCTGGCGGCATACTTCATCTGCCATTCTCTCGCATTCCTGTCTGCTGTGCTTTGCAGTATCCAGGAAAACTGAATGCATGTCATTCTTTACGGCAATTGCAATATCACTCTGACAGTCATTGCCGATCATAATGCTTTCTTCCTTTTTTATATTTTCGTTTTTCAATAGAGCAGCGAGAAAATCTCCCTCCGGCTTCTTGATTCGATAGTCAGAAGAGATATAGACACCGTCAACATAGTTCAGAATGCCGCTCTTTTCCATTTCAGGCATTGTAAAGCTCTTTTGTGCATTGGTCAGAACATAGATCCGGCACCCCATCTTCTTCAGCTTCTTCATGACCTGCAGCGTGTGTGGATATGTCTTGATATATGATCTGGATAAGATCCTGAATGTATTGGAAACTCCATAGATCCATTCATCAACATCTACGACCTGGTGTTCCACTTCATGGTATGCCGGTGCATTTTTCAGCAGGACCGAAAAGATTTTTGCGAGATCAATTTCAGCGTATTCATATCCTGTCTCTCTGCGCAGTGCATTTTCTGCATTCTCACACTGTTCATGAAATGCCTCTTTTAACTCCTGCGGTGTAAAATCTGCACCGTAGACACTGTAAAACTCAGCCATCTGTTTCCACAAGACTGACTTTTCCTCATTCGTTCGGATATCTACTAAGGTTCCGTAGAAATCAAAAATATAGTTCTTGTACATATTCCCCCCGATACATCCCCCGAAAGAAATGGCAGGTGCCATGAATGCGGCATCTGCCACTGCTGTGCTAGAAATTGATCTTACATGCAGAACATCTGCTGCGATTTCAATGTATAAGATACTGTGACATCAGCCTTTGACTGCGCCGCTCATACCTTCAACATAGTATCTCTGCATAAAGATGAACAAGATGGCAATCGGAATTGATACAACGACTGCACCTGCAGCGAAAGCGGTATACCATTCATGGATATACTCTTTCTGCAGCATGTTCCATAAGCCGATTGCTACCGTATACTGGTCCGCATCAGCTCTGCATATGACTTTTGCAAAGATAAAGTCCACCCACGGTCCCATAAAGGATGTAAGTACAGTATAGATCACAATTGGCTTTGATAAAGGCATTGTTACTTTTGTAAAGACCTGCCAAAGAGTTGATCCGTCGATGATTGCTGCTTCATCAATCGAATGTGGAATTGTATCAAAGAAGCCCTTGGCAATCTGGAAGCCCATACCGGCTGATGCAGAATATACAATGATCAATGCCACCCTGATCCAGGATCCTTCCGTCAGTCCCATGGACTTCAGCAGATAGTACTGAGCAACCATTGACATGAATCCAGGGAACAGACCAAGCACCATTGCCATGTTCATATACGGCTTACGGAACTTGAAACGCATTCTGGACAGACTGTATGCTACAGAAAGGACAAAGAATGTCTGAATAATGCATACCACGACAGCGATGATCAATGTATTGCCGAACATCTTCGGGAAATTTAAGACATTGCGGTCAGTGAACAGTCTGATGTAGTTGTTAAATGTATAGGTCTTAGGGAAGAAAGTATTCACATAAGAACCTGGTTCTGCTCTGAAACTTGTCAGAATGATCCAGAAGATCGGCAGGACCCATACTGCAGCTAAAAGTGCCAGCAGTACATGGACAAAGAAATTGCCGACTCTTTTTCTGAGAGGCCTGCGATTCAATTTTGCTTTTTCAACATTCATTGCTGTCATCAGTTGAACGCCCCCTCATCCTTATAAGACTTCGAATTGCGATACGTAATCAACGTGATAATTGACAGCACAATGAAGGTCATGATGCCAATGACTGCACCTAAGTTGTAATACTGCTGATCAATGGTCAGTTTATACAGCCAGGTGACAAGCAGATCTGTCTGCCCTGCGGTATCGCCTACATTTGTTGGTCCGCCGCCGGAAAGAAGATAGATAACGTTGAAGTTGTTGATGTTGCCGCAGAACTGTGCAATCAGATATGGTGTTGTAATGAACAGCATATACGGCAGTGTAATCTTAAAGAAGATTGTTACTGGACCGGCTCCATCCATCTTCGCTGCTTCATACAGATCAGAAGGAATATTCTGCAGGATACCAGTGACCTGCAGCATTGTATAAGGAATACCTACCCACAGGTTGATGACAATGACTGTAATTCTTGCCCATGTTGCATTGGTCAGAAATGGCAGCGGTTCAGAGATCAGACCTGCATTTGTCAAAAGGACATTGATTGCGCCTTCCGGCTGCAGCATTGTTCTCATGATCATTAATGAAACAAACTGCGGTACAGCAATTGACAGTACAAAGCAGAATCTCCAGAAAGCTTTGCCATGTGTATCCTTGCGGTTGATGACCATAGCTAAGATCATGCCCAGAATATAGTTCAGGAAAGTTGCGAAGATTGCCCATGTAATGGTCCATGCCAGAACATGCCAGAACTGCTGACCGATATTTCCATTCATTGAAAGAACACGCTGGAACTGGGTAAAACCATTCCAGTCAAACAAAGTCAGGTGTGAATCTTCCTTTGAATAGTTCGTGAAGGCCATGCAGATCATGAATACCAGCGGCACGATATTGAAAACAAGGATGCCTAGGACAGGCAGTGTCATCAATGTGATATGAAGATTGCCATCCAGCAGTGACTTCATGTCTTCCTTGAAAGTTGGGACATGCTGACCGTCTTCCAATTTCTTCTGGCACTTGTATGACTGCTTCATCTGCAGGATCCATAAAACAACAATCGCTGCAATAACAAACAGTGTAACGACGCCATACAGAAGGATCAGAAGTGAATTATCGCCGGCTGTATATTCATATACACCCTTTGCTTCATTCCATACTTCAACCTGGTCTGTGTCTCCTAAGGAAGGCATCTTTGCTAATCTGGCAATACCGGTATTGATCATAAAGAAGATAAAGGATATCTCCAGCAGGAATACTGCGGCACCCTTCACTTTTTGTTTATGTCCAAATAGGCCGGCGCCGAAGAAGATCATTGAAAGCCTTGTCCAAAGATCACCCTTCTTGATAGCTGTACCTACTGAATATTCTTCTTTCATATATTTACTCCTATCAGATATACAAGAAGTGGCCAATTTTCTTGGCCACATCTCATATTTTTCGACTCAAATGATTACTTGACTGCTGCAGTGTTGACCTGTGTCTCTAAAGCTTTTGTCTTTTCAGCACTGTTAGCCTTAGTTACTTCGCCATTGAGGATTGCATTTCCGAAATCAGCTGCAGGTGTGAACCAGTTGCTCATACCCTTCCATGAAGGCTGGAGAATAGATGTCTCGTTCATTGTTTTTGACTGAGCTGCTGCAAGAGCATCCTTGGAAACATCAAGTGTTGTATCTGTAGGGATGATATTGCGGAGGTCATAATGATCCTGCTGTGCACTTGCACTGCCAAGATATGACGCGAGAGCTACTGCTACTTCTGGATACTTGCAGTTTGGATTAGCTGCAATAGCCTTAGAACCAGCGAATGCCATCAACTGCTTGTCAGATCCACCGATCTTAGCTGTAGGTAATGCTGCGATACCAACGTTGCCTTCGCCTAAAGCTGCGACAACATTCTTATAATCCCAAGAACCGGAGAACATAGCTGCAACAGAACCATCTTTCAGACCAGCAAGTCCCTTGCCGTCTGCATCATTGATCAGCTTGCCTGAAGCAACTGCATCAACAAGATAATCTGTAGCTTCTGAAGCCTTATCACCAAGCTTGATGCCTGCTGCTTCATCCTGGCCGTCTGTGCCGAAGAATGTAGCGCCGTTAGCAACATAGAAGCTAGCATTGTACCAGCCGTTGCTGATAGGCATTGCAACAACGCCCTTTGTCATCATTGTATCCAGGCTCTTAGCGTCTGAATCGGAGATAACTTTCTTATTATAGTAAACAAACCATGTGTTTCCTGTGAATGGAACACCATAGACACCGCCATTATATGTAACAGTGTTTACAACAGCCTCTGAATTGTTCTTCTTGATTGCATCCAGTGCTGTTCCGCCGAGCTTAGAGATTGCCTTGGCATCTACTAATGTACCAATCTGGTCGTTCGCAAACATATATACATCTGCAGCTGCAGCAACGTCAGTCGTAACTGTCTTTGCTGCATCGCCTTCAGAGCATGTTCCGTATTTGAATGTCAGATCCCAGTTCGGATGTTCTTTTGCAAAAGCTTCTGTTTCCTTCTTCAGCCAGTTGCCATTCTCTTCAGACTGGTCTTCCTGCGGTCCCCAAACTGTGATTGTAGCTGTGATCTTTTCTTCTGCTGCTGCCGTTGCTGTTGCTGTTGTTGCTGCTGTAGAGCTTGAGCATCCAGCAAGCATTGAAGCTGCCAGGATTGCTGTTAAGCTGCCCTTCAAAATTTTATTTGTGTTCATATCGTCCTCCCTGAATTCATCTGCATGAACAACTATGTATGTTTTCTGTAATCGTTTCCGGAAACGTTTACACTCAACACCGTCAGTATAATGTAAGCGCTTTTTCTTTGCAACCCTTTTTTTGATTTTTTTTGTGAAATTATTTTTTAGACCATATTCACATCTGATAACATCTGCAGATTCAGACAGTAAAATGCACTCTTCCCTTATTTGAAATTTGATATATATTCATTGTGTGAGGTGCTTGTATGAACTTGATTGTATATCTGCTTGTATTTGCTGCTGGGATGTTCGTTTTCGCCTTTTTTTCGCGGAAATGGGGATACCAGGTCGGGGTCGGCATTGCTAAGAAAAGGATGAAGGATCTCGGTCTGACGGAAGAGGATAAAGAGATTCATAAGTAGAAGAAATATAAAAGGAACTGCCTGTTTTAACTCAGGCGGTTCCTCTTTTTGACTTTCTGTCCTTGATTGATTCACCAGTCAGAACACGGAATGGAATCATTTCGTGGTTGGCTGGGCGGTTCTCATAATTAATACGCATCAGCAGATCTTCAACACTCTTCCTCGCCAGTTCTGAAGTATCCTGCTGGATAGTAGCAAGTCTTGGCACACTGTAGCGGGTATACTCTATGCCATCATAGCCAATGATGGAAATATCCTCCGGTACATTCATACTCAAATCCATGACTGCTCTGACAGCACCAATGGCTATAATATCTGACATGCAATACAGCGCTGTCAGCTTCTTATTTCTCTTCAGCAATGTAGTAGCAGCATCATAACCGGATTCAATAGAGAATCTGCCAGGTTCATACTGCTTATCGATATCAAATGGAATATCATTCTTTTTCAGCATATTCATTGCACCATGCAGACGCCGATAGCCGATCTGCCCTCTTTGGATGGAAGCAGAACCGCCGATGATGCCAATGTTTGTATGACCCATACGGATCAGATATTCAACTGCCGCTGCTGAGGCAGCAGTATCATCCGTGGCATAAGATGATAAGTTGTCATATCCAAGTCCGGCAGCCGGCACCGTAACTAAGACAGAAGGGACATGGATCTGATCAAACTTTTTCTTAAAATAGTTGATATTCCCACCTAAAAATATGATTCCCCTCGGTTTTCTTTCTGCACACTGTGTGATTGCGGCTTCCACTTCATTGGCAGCTTCATCCAGGAAAGTTACACTGGCATCTTCTCCGCTCTCATTTAAGATCTTCTGCATATCTTCCAGGATTACTTCCAGGAAAATATTCATCTGCCCCTTTACAAGAATGATGACCGAAGTCTTGACCTGCTGCTTTAAAAGCTTAGCATTTGAATTCGGCTGAAAATTTTCCTGAGCAATGATCTTTTCAATTTTCTTCCGCGCTGCTGGCGAAACATCAGAATGCTGATTGATTACTCTTGATACAGTACCTATGCTGTAACCGGACAGTCTAGCAATATCTTTTATTGTCGTCATATTACACCTGCCCTCCCAATGGTTTTGTAAACGTTTCCAAGTTCATTTTAGTGAATAAAAAAAACAATGTCAATGGAAATTCGTTTTACAAAACGCTAGAAAATAAGCATAATTACGATTCATTTCAAAAAATCGCTCAAAAAGCTAAAAAAAATATTTTGGAAACGTTTCCAAATTCTCTTGAAAAGAAGATTTTATATGCTAAGATTTCAAAGGAGTCGTTAAGGAGAGAAAACATGAAACTCGAAACGGAAATTGAATCGTATTTAAAGAATTCAATCAGTGATTCAACTGATCTGCAGCTGTATGATGCCCTGCTGACCCTTGTCAAGGCCAAGGCAGACAAACTTCCAGAAGTAGCTGGAGAAAAGAAGCTGTACTACATCAGTGCAGAGTTTCTGATTGGCAAGCAGCTGGGAAAGAATCTGATCAATCTCGGTATCTATGAAGAGGTAAAGGAGATTCTTGAAAAGAACGGCAAGGACCTGGCGAAAATTGAAGATAAGGAAAAAGAGCCTTCATTAGGAAACGGCGGTTTAGGCAGACTCGCAGCCTGCTTCCTGGATTCAATTGCCACTCTTGATATGAAAGGTGACGGTGTCGGCCTGAACTATCACTTTGGCTTATTCAAACAGGAGTTTGAAAACAACAAACAGTATGAAATTCCTGATGAATGGATGAACGGCAAAAATATGCTGAAGAAGACAGATGTATGCTTCCCTGTCGAGCTTGCCGGCAAGTCTTATACATCTCGTATGTATGACATGGATGTCATCGGCTATAAGGGAAACAAGAACACTCTGCATTTATTCGATTTGGATACTGTAGATGAAAGCATCATCAAGGAAGGCATTGATTTTGATAAAAAGGCAATTGCCAAGAACCTGACGCTCTTCCTATATCCAGATGATTCAGATGATGACGGCAGAAAACTTCGTGTGTATCAGCAGTACTTTATGGTATCCAATGCTGCTCAGCTGATTTTAAAGGAACAGAAAGAGCTCAAGCATGATCTGAAGGATCTAGACAAGTATGTTGCAATTCAAATCAATGACACACATCCTTCCATGGTCATCCCGGAACTCATCCGCTTATTGATGCAGGAAGGCATCACCATGAAGAAGGCAGGTGATATTGTCTCCAATGTCTGTGCCTATACAAACCACACGATTCTTGCGGAAGCACTGGAAAAGTGGCCGATGGACTATCTGCAGGAAGTTGTCCCGCAGCTGATGCCGATTATTGAAGGTCTGGACTATGTTGTCGCAACAGCTTTCAACAACAATGAAGAACTCAGCATCATCGACAGCCAGAACAGAGTCCACATGGCAAAGATGGATATGCACTTCGGTCATTCCATCAATGGTGTCGCTGCTCTGCATACAGAAATTCTGAAAGAAAAAGAATTAAAGCCTTTCTATGATGTCTATCCAGAGAAGTTCAATAACAAGACAAACGGTATTACTTTCCGCCGCTGGATCATGCATTCCAATCCTGAACTGAGCAGTCTCATCGATGCAGCAATCGGTGAAGCTTGGAAGACAGATGAAAATGCATTAGAACAGCTGATGGAGCATTTAGATGATGAGCAGTTCCTCACCCACATGGATGAGATCAAGCATGAAAACAAAGTGCGTCTGGCCGAATTCCTGAAGAAGAAGCAGAACATCGTAATTGACCCGGATTCCATCTATGATGTCCAGGTCAAACGTATGCATGAATATAAGCGTCAGCAGATGAATGCACTCTGGGTCATCTGGAAATACATGCAGATCAAAAAAGGAAACAAGCCGGCCCGTCCAGTCACTGTCATCTTCGGCGGCAAGGCTGCCCCGGCATACTATCAGGCAAAGGCTGTCATTCATCTGATCCTCTGCCTGCAGGAACTGATCAACAATGACCCAGAAGTATCTCCGTACTTAAAGGTCGTCATGATCAAGAACTACAACATTGCAAAGGCAGAGATCACCATCCCAGCCTGCGATATCTCAGAACAGATCTCCCTGGCTTCCAAGGAAGCTTCCGGTACCGGCAATATGAAGTTCATGCTGAATGGTGCTGTTACTCTTGGTACCAATGATGGTGCTAACGTCGAGATCAAGGATCTTGTCGGTGATGACAATATCTATACCTTCGGGCGTTCCTCAGACGAAGTTATCAAGCTCTATGAGACATCCGGCTACCATGCAGTTGAATACTACAAAGAAAACAAAGAGATCAAAGAAATCATTGATTTCATCACTGATCCAAAGCTGGTCAAGCTCGGCGACAAGAAGATGCTGGCTGACCTGCAGGATAACTTAATGAACAAAGACTGGTTCATGACTCTGCTGGATCTGGAATCCTATGCTGAAGAGAAGGAAAAGATGCTGGCAGATTATGAGGACCGTGAAAGATGGAAGAGAATGGCTCTGGTCAACATTGCCAAGAGCGGCTTCTTCTCATCTGACCGTACCATCAGAGATTATAATCGTGATATCTGGCATCTGAAGTAAGAAAACAGTACAATAAAAGAGGCAAATGCCTCTTTTGTTTTTTACCTGAAGAAAGGAAATCATATGGTAATTATTGAAATGGCTGATGGAAGCGTCATCAAGCTTGAGCTTGATGAAACAGCAGCTCCGATCACAGCCGCAAACTTTAAAAAATTAGTAAGTGAAGGATTCTATGACGGTCTGACTTTCCACCGCATCATCCCTGGCTTCATGATCCAGGGCGGAGACCCGGCAGGAAATGGGACCGGTGGTTCAAAGGAGAACATCAAGGGTGAATTCCAGTCCAATGGATTCAAGAACCCAATCAAGCACACAAGAGGTGTCATCTCCATGGCACGTGCACAGGATCCAAACTCTGCATCTTCACAGTTCTTCATCATGCATGCAGATGCACCGCATCTTGATGGAATGTATGCTGCCTTCGGACATGTAACAGAAGGCATGGATGTTGTTGATAAGATTGCCAGCGTCAAGACTGACTTCCGTGACAAGCCTCTGCAGCCTGTTGTCATGAAGAAAGTTTATCTAGCAGACTGACCCAGAACCTCAGTGAATTCACTGAGGTTTTTTTGTAAAGGAAAAAGTGGCACCTCAATTGAGATACCACTTTCAGTAGTCATCTTGTACAGACAAGATCTCTTATAATCAATGATGGATTACTTAACGAGGTCTTTGAATGTCTTAGAAGCCTTGAACTTAGGAGCCTTTGTAGCCTTGATCTTGATCTTTTCGCCAGTAGCTGGGTTCAGACCTGTTCTAGCCTTTTTCTTGACCTGTGAGAACTTACCGAAACCGTTGATGGAAGCTTCTCCACCCTTCTTAACTGCTTCAGCGATCTGATCGAAAACATAGTTAACTGCTTCGTTAGCATCTTTCTTTGTCCAGCCGTACTTTGCTGCAAGCTCATCTGCTAAAGTCTTCTTTGTAACTACTTTTGTTGCCATGTAATTGGCCTCCTTTATCTTACGATACATTAATTTTTGCACTAAAAATAAGGCTTTGCAAGATGCTAAATCAAAATAATGCCCATTTTTTAGCGCTTTTTTTGATTTGCCATAATTTTCTATCCAGCCTGATTTTCTGCACGTCTGCTCTGACCTGTTGCATAGTCGATTTTTATGAACGGTTGGGCATTATGACAATAAACGCAGAGGGTCAGACCCCGCCCCTGATCTTCACATGAACATGCTTCCATCAGCACTCCTGCAGCCAGCAGATCCTGTTCATGATAGATCGGAGTAACTCGATAAAGTACGTGATTCTGCGTCTTTCTGATGTATTGGAAAATCTGATTCTCATATGGCAGCATCCCTTCAACGTTGAAATATCTTGTCCCTGTGATCAGATTTTCAAGCTCATCTTTATCTCCATACAGTTCGCGGGCAATCAGATGACATCGGTTGTACAGATACTTATCTGGGATAAGATCATCGTAGCGCACAGTATGCCAGCCAGTCGGTCTCTGCAGATTACGTTCTGTTCTTTGACCAGTGCAGAGTGTATCCGCACTGATCACTACAAACGCACTGCCGGCACGATGCTGTGCATCTAAGCTGGAAAAGGAATCCACATGCGTATGCCAGTCTTCTAAAGGCAGAAAATACGGCTGTCCATGATTAATCTCGACCGACGGTCTTCCTTTATACACCGGTATTTCATCCAGCGTAAAAGGAATCACTCCAGGCTGCAGTAATGGATGTAAGTGATTGAACAACATGATGAACATGACAATCACCATGCTCAGAAAGAATATTAATTTGCGGCGGCAGTCTCTTGAATGCATATCTCTATATAAACAGTTGCACAGATGTTTTCCTTTTCCTTTATAATGGAAACATGTTGAAGAACATTTTAAAATTTATGCTGAGTGTATTCACCGCTGTCTGTCTGCTGTCGGTACGCACTGTCTCCCTGCATGCAGATGACAGCATCCTTGCGGGTATTACTTCAGAGTATGCATATGTTGTCGACTATGAAACTGGGCAGGTCCTGGCAGAAAAAAATGCAGACACAAAAATGTATCCTGCATCAATGACAAAGATCATGACCGCCATTCTGGCCATTGAAAATCTGAATAATTTGGATGATAAAATTACCATTACTTCGGAAATGCTTTCCGGACTGGCAGAAATGAATGCTTCTGTTGCCGGTTTCCAAGTCAATGATGAACCGACTGTACGCGATCTGCTCTATGGACTGGCTCTGCCTTCTGGGGCAGATGCGGCAAATGCCTTAGCCATAACTGTCAGCGGCAGCCTCTCTTCCTTTGTCGAGATGATGAATCAGAAAGCTGCTTCGCTAGGAATGAACGGAACACACTTCACCAATGTCACCGGTCTTCACGATGATGATCACTACAGCACTGCAAAAGATATTGCCACGCTGCTGAAGTACGCCATCGCTGATTCAACATTTGCTGAGGTCTTCTCTGCCAGATCCTATACCACTTCACCTCTGGCTTCCACATCAGAAGGCATCACCCTGACCTCATCAACCTTCAAAGCCATCACAGCAGGCGGTTATCAGCTGGATGAACTCATTGGTTCAAAGACCGGATATACAGACATCGCAGGATACTGCCTTGCCGCCTGGAGCCAGGTCAATGACATGCATGTAATCACTGTCACCGCACACGCTGACAGCGCCTCAAGCACAAGCCATATTGCTGATCTTGCATCAATCATGGCAATCCTGCGCACTTATAAAAAAAATACAGTCACATCCAAGGACACGGCTGTAAAGAACATCGTTATGGATTCTATCTTTTACCAGACAACGCATTTCGTCTATGTGCCTGACGAGATTGTTTTAGATACACCGTCAGCTGATACCGTCACGTATCAAACAGATCTGCCGGATGAAATTGATCTGACAAATGAAGATCAGGAGCTTTCATTTACGCTGACTATTCTGATCAATGGTTCTGTTTATAAACAGATGCCATTTACCTGCACCATTCCAAAGGACTCGGATCTGATTGCACGTCTTCTTCGCTCCGTAAAGAATATGTTCCAGTAATTCATGCTTACTTCAAATTCTTTTTCTTGGCTCCTGCCAGCCATTTCATTTTCAATCCAGATGGAAGGATGATCAAGAAGCGGTTCAGGGCATCCGGAATCAGAACAGTATGATTGTGCATATGCCTCACAGCGTAGGCAGCACATGCTTCAGGTGAAATATGGCAGCGGCTCATCACACCGCCGCTTTTTTGATAGAAGCCTGTATCGACAGGACCTGGACACAAACAGTATATCTGTACGTTTGTCTTCTTCAGTTCCTCCTTCAGTGCTCTGGTATAGCTGAGCACAAATGATTTGGAGGCATAATAGGACGCAATATAAGGACCTGGCTGGAACGCGCCGGTGCTGGCCACATTGACAATTGTGCCGCTGTTCCTGGCTGTCATCTGCGCACCGAATAATTTCGTCAAAGTCACAAGAGAACTGATATTCAGCTGGATCATGTTCTTTTCAGCAGCCGCATCGATTTTCAATGCTTCTCCAGCATAGCCGCAGCCAGCATTATTGATCAGCACATCAATATTTTCCTGTTCCAGTTCCGCAAATAATTTTTCTGCAGTCCCTGCTTCTGAAAGGTCGCAGGAAATCACTGTGACCGGGACATCATACTGATGATGAATATCTGCTGCTGCCTTTTCTAATTTATCTCTGCTGCGGGCAGCCAAAAACAGATGATATTTCTGTTTAGAATACTCTTTCGCAAAAGCCAGTCCGATGCCTTCACTGCCGCCTGTAATCAGTACTTTTTCCATAGTTTCATTGTAACAAAAAAGATCACTCGAGAGTGATCTTAGTTTGTTGTTTCTGCTGTAGCTTCTGCTGAAGCTGTCGCCTCTGCTGCATCCGCTGAAGCGGAAGCACTCGCAGATGGACTTGGTGATGCAGAAGAATAAATTCTCTTGCCATACTTTGCCGCAATACTGTCTGCTGCCAGATAGCCTGTGACAACTGCCCATGCGGATCCTGCACCCGGCTTCATTGCGCTGCCAAAGACATTGCCGCAGACACTGCCGATGGCATAGATATTTGTCACTGAACTGCCGTCTGCCTTGACAACGTTCAATGCTTTATTGCATTGAATGCCGCCTAGTGTTTCATAAACATAAGAAGTCATTGGGACAATGTATACTTCATCTTCATCCGTGATCTGTGAACTGAATGTATCGGCTTCACGGGTGAAGGCTATATCTGTCTTAGCCTTTACATCCGCATTGTATGTATCTATTGATTCCTTGACGGCAGTATAGTCCAGTCCGTATTTTTCACACGCAGCCTGCAGAGAGTCAGTCGTGTATTTTGTATCCATATTGCTGTCTGCATCCGTGCCCAGCACAAGCTTTCTCTGTTCTTCACTCATATTGACGAGCAGACCTGCCTTGAACGAACGGTATGCATCATAGCTGAGGACCATGTAGCTGCTGGTCTGTGCCGCAATGGAATTTGACAGCATATTCTTCGGCGCATCTTCATTTACAAATCTCTTGCCGTCCTGATTGATCAGAAGTGCACCTGCTTTCAGACTGCGCTGAATTGCATTGTATGCATCAACTGCATTGGTGCTGCTCAGCTGGAAGCCGGTTGCGAATGCTGCTGTGCCGTTCTGCTTGAGAATGCTGAAGCTGTTCTCAGTGCTCTTGCCGACGGTGACCAGATCACCTGTTGCACCTAACGGTCCATAGTACAGTGAAGATGTATCATTCAGAAGTGACTGATTGGCACCATAGCTGCCGCTGGCCAGAACAACATAATCCGCCTTGACCTTTACCACGCTGCCGTCGACCTGCTTTGCGGTCACACCGGTTGCGACACCGTCTTCATAGTTGATGCCGATGACAGCCGCATTTGGTACGATCTTTGCTCCGGAGACTTTGACTTCTTTTGTCAGCAGCTCATACAATTCTGAATCATCTGTATTGTAGTAGCGCACCGCATTGCTGGAATAGCCGCCGATGCTGTATTTATCTTCAAACGCCATGCCGAGATCACTGATCTGCCAGTCGGTTACCATGCCGATGTTGTCCACCAGCAGATTTACCAGAGACTGATCTCCTTCGTTATTGCCGTAGTTCATGATATCCGTGGCAATGGCATCGGATTCTTCATCCGACACATTGTCCTTATGGAGCTTGGTACTGCCTGATGTAATCTGCAGAGAGTTGAACATGTAGTTCAATGATCCGCCGACTTTCGGCTCTTTCTCAACAATCAGTGTTTCAATGCCAAGCTGCTGTAAGCGCAGTGCCGCAATAATGCCGGCATAGCCGCCGCCGACAATGACTGCCTGCGTTGTATAATTGATCTCTTTATCTTTATGCTTGCCGGTGCAGTCGACCGTCCACTGGTCAATGTTGCCGCCGGCTGGTGTGACTGTGCTGGCCACCGCTTCGCAGATTGCCTTGCTGGTAACAGTTGCACCTGTTGATACATCGACATTGGTCGACTGATTCTCAACAATATAATTCGGAATGTTCTTCATTGCGGAATAAGCGACAACACCTGGTTCACTGTTCTTTGTGACCTCAACGTTTGTCATCTTATTATCTTTGTACGTGACAGATACTTCAATTTCTCCATTGTATCCTTGAGCTGTTCCTGTATAAGTGCCGTCTTTAATGAATTTCACTGACTCAGGTGAAACGCAGCCTGCAAAAGCGCAGACCATGGCAGCACACATCACTGCTGTTAATGTCTTCTTCAATAATTTTTTCATACCATACAAGTATACCATTTTCACTCATCTTCGTCCCCTTTCCATAAAAAAATTCAGAATATGTTAAGAATCCCACATTTCTTCATCCAAAGTTCACCGTCTTATCTCATTTTTTTAACTTTCGTTCCGTATATTACTGGGTATAGAAAGGAGAAAACAAAGAGTCATCCACAAGATGACATGTTTCACCCTATAATTTAAAAAATAATTTCTTTCCCCCCAAAGAATGGAGAACTGGTCCTCGTCAAGAGAACCAGTTTTCTTGTATAATGAGTCAGAGGTGACAGACATGATCTATCCAGAATTTATTAAGAAACATGAAATCATTGGCATCGCTGCGCCAAGTGCCGGAACAGGCAGATATCTAGAAAAATACCAGGCATCCATCGATACATTGAAAGCACAGGGCTATACCATCCTGGAAACAGAATCAGTTCGTAATGACGATGACCGGTCAACCAGTGCAGAAAATCGCGGCGAGGAGTTCACTTCTCTTTTCCGGGAAGATTCGGTCAAGATGGTCATGTGTGCCAAGGGCGGTGACTTCTTAGATGAATGTCTGCCGTATGTGAACTTTAAAGTCATGCAGAAAAATCCAAAGTGGGTCATGGGTGCTTCTGATCCAACCGGAATTCTATATCCATATACGACAAAATATGATGTTGCGACCATCTATGGATGCAATGCCTCATCTTATGATGCAAAGCCAATGCTTGATTTTATAAAAGCAAACTTGGAGATTCTAAAAGGAAAGCATGTAATCCAGCGCAGCTATCCGGCTCACCTTTCGGAGCCGCCGTATGATATAGAGCAAATCAAATATGACACGCCGACTCAGTGGCTTTCCAATCAAGATACGATTCGGATCAGCGGCAGATGCATCGGCGGCTGTATTGATGTGCTCAAGGATCTGATTGGCACGGAATATGACGGCACCAGGAAATTCCTGCAGAAATACAAGCAGGACGGTATCATCTGGTATTTTGACAATTTCTCACTTTCTGCTGAAGCGCTCTACCGCACACTGCTGCAGTTCCGCTATGCCGGATGGTTTAAAAGTACCAAAGCCGTCATCATCGGCAGAACGGTGTATGAATCATCGGAGACCGGCATGACCTATACCGAAGCCATCACGATGGCAATGCAGGAGATTCCTGTCCTGTATCAAGCTGATATCGGACATACATATCCGCATATGACCATGATCAACGGTGCCATACTGCACTTGATCTACAAGGATGGCCAGTCTTCCCTTTCATTTGAACTAAAATAGCCGTACACATAGAGTACGGCTACTTTTCTATCTGTTTGGCCAGGACAATCTCTCTTAATTCATCATGATTGCGGACACATGTCTGCAGGGAGATCCAGCGGTCATTCATGGTGAGTGTTTCTCCCGTATCATAGAAGTCAGCCTGCTTGACGGCACTGTAGTATGTCTGGAAGAAAGTGCTGTCGTAATTGACATGGTAATACTTCAATGTTGTGCTCTCCAATGGATAATAGAAAATATCTGTGATTACATATCTTCTTTCATCGGTTGGGCTGAAGTAGACATCAATATATTTATTTGCCTCGTAGTTTGCCGGATCCATCAGCGTCTCCAGCGGGGTGAACATCTTCGATGCATCATAGTAGACATAATGTCCATAGAAGATCAGATTCTGATCCGTCAGATAATTGCGGTAATCCAGGTAGACCGAACCTTCGTTGTTGACGGTATTGTCCCAGGCACGGTTCAGATACTTGTCATTGTCAGCTGTCTGGGTAATGTTCTGTTCAATCAGTCCGCTCTCAAGCTTCATCTTGCCGATATACTCACTGTTGACGGCTTTGTTCTCGTTGTATTCTTTCTCAAATACCGTATCAACCGGTGTTGGTGTCGGTGTCGGTACTGTCGTTGGTTCAATGGTCGGCTCTGCTGTGACTTCGGCAGCAGCGGCTGGCTGCGCACTGAATACTGGGCGCAGGAACCAGAAAGCAGTGAAAAGAAGACATACTGTGATCAGTATGATGCAGGACTTTCCAAATTTCGTCAGCCGGCGCTTTTTCATATGGTTCTATTATATCGGAAAAAATGAGGAATGCACTGCATGAGCGCTGTTTAGCTGCATTGACAGATTTATTTTCCCCCTGGTTTATGATACTATTACATCTGCATATGGGGCCATAGCTCAGCTGGGAGAGCGCGTGGTTCGCAATCATGAGGTCGGGAGTTCGATCCTCCTTGGCTCCACTTGTCAAATAACTGCAGATTCGAAATGATCTGCAGCTATTTTTTATATTTCATAAGTAATCTATTCAGAATCTTGATATGATACTTCTAGAAAGAGAGGAATCACTGTATGGGATTCGGGGAAATATTCAAGTCATTTGCTGACATGAAGAAGATGGGAGACTTCCAGAAAGTTTTGACGGAAGCCTGCGATGCACTGGAAAAGGAAGGTAAACTTCCGGATGACATCAAGTCATTCATGGAAACGATGAAGAATGGCAGCGGGAACACCGACACCAATGCCCAAGTAGACTTCTTAGAGAACGGCCTTAAATTATTTGAACAGCACAGTGACTTGTTTGACGGCAAGATTGAAGAAATCGTTAAAAAGTACGAGAGCACTGCCGAAGAAGTCGGAAAGATTGCTTCTTCACTTAACCAGAAATAGTACTGAAAAGGCCGCCCATATTGAGCGGCCTGATTTTTTATGATTGTTCTTGATGGTTCCTGCGGTTCAGCAGGCCGCCGATGACCATGATAACAGCGAAGACAATCAGATACCAGAAGTTCTCGATGCCATGGCTGACAATTGAAGCATAGATCATGAAGCATGATCCAGCTGCAGCCAGCGCTGGAATGATATATCTCTGCGTCACTGAAGCATCCTTTGTCTTTCTCATCCACTGAATCAGGATTGGCAGATAAAAACCATAGATTGTGATAATCGGCAGTTCAGATGAATCAAAGACAAATGGACCAGTCCATGTCTGTGCCAGGTTGGCCAGGAAGAAATACAGGCCCCAGGCAGCTGTAATCATCAATCCGAAGACAGCAGAGTTATTCGGCATGTTCGTTGAAGGATCGACCTGTGAGAATACCTTTGGTGCAGGTCCTTCACCACGAACGGCTAGGGAGTACATGCAGCGCGTCACTCCGAGCATCAGCCCATTCAATGTGCCAAGACAAGATATGGCAATGAACAGATTCAGGATATTTCCAAAGACGGGTCCAAAAACATTGATAAATGCTATTGTCGCTCCGTTGTCAATCAGATCCTGGTTCGCAGCGCCGCCAGCAACACCGATATAGTATGTTACATAGATTGTCATGACAATCAGACATCCGATGACCAATGCCTTTGGCAGATTCTTTTTTGAATCCTTGATTTCAGAATTGATGCTCGTGACAATGATCCATCCTTCATAGGCGAATGCTGTAGAACAAACTGCGGCTAACAGCAGACTTCCATTGGAAGCACTGGTCGTGACAGCTGCAGCAGTTGTAAAATTGCTGCCAAGTGTGCCGTTGACCAAGCCCATTACAACACCGACCACTGCCATCAATACCAGCGGTATCATCTTGATCACTGTTGTACTGACCTGGAATTTCCCGGAAAGCTTTGGTGAAAGTCCATTGACCGCATAGGAAGCACACAGATAGAACATTGTCAGTGCCATGCATTCAGGACCTATGACTGCGCCGCCTTCACTGGCCGGAATAATCAATTTCAGGTTCGGGCAGACTGATACCAGAAAAACCAGTGTATATCTGGCAGAAAGCCATGCAAGTACGGATGTCATTGCCGGAAAATAGATTGTTGTTGTAAACCATCCTACATAGTAGGCATATTTGGAGCCAACGGTCGCTTCTGCATAGTCAACAATACCATTGACCTTTTCATAGCGCTGCGCCATCTGTGAGAAGGCAAGCGCGCATACCATCATGATGACACCGCCGATGATCCATGCCCAGATGCCTAACGGCATATTGCCGCCTGTCTTGGTCAGAATTGTCTGTGCCTTGAAGAAGACACCTGAGCCGATGACAATTCCAACAACCATGCATATTGCTGTCAGCAAGCCATATTTTTTTGTTAATTTACTGTCCATATTTCCCCTCTTTAAGAACATTGCAGTATTGGAATTATATAACAGACATATTGCGAATGTCATTGATTTCCTTTCGGTTTTGTTGAAATTTGCAAAACAAATAAAAAAGATTCTCAATTGTGAGAACCTTTTCAAGGATTTTGATCAAGAATGGAAGATTTTGTTCAGTTTTGGCTGGGTCACTTCATCCGCCAGGGCAAGGAGATCATCACCTGCATGAATGACTGTATCACCTTTGGTAATGAAGTTCTTATCCCCCCGCATCAGGGCAATGATGATTGCATTCTCAGGGATTTCCAGATCCTTGATCTGACGGCCGTTGACTGAAGATGTCTCACTGACATGAATCTGGACAATGGAAACATTTCCACGTTCCAGCTTCAGCAGTGTTGTCATATCCCGCATATCAATTCCTTCCAGAATGATATGTCCGATCAGATCTGCCTGATTGATGCTGACATCAACACCCATGCCGGCATTGAACATCCATGCATTATGAGGATTATTGACTCTGGCAATGACACGAGGCACATTGAATTCAAACTTACCGATTGTTGAAGCAACTAAGTTCACTTCGTCAGCACCTGTTGCACATACCAGGACATCACATGTATTGATGCCGGCAGCTTCCATCATATTCGGATCTGTACCAGATCCATCAAATACACAGTCAGCAGGAAGCTCTTCCTTCACCTTTTCCAGAACGCTTCTGCGGCTCTCCATGACTTTGACACGGCAGTGATTTGCTAAAAGAAGATTGGCTACATAGACACCTGTCTTGCCGCCGCCTACGATAATAACATTCATGTTCTTATCCTCCTCCTTAGTCCATTCCCAGTAGTGACTTCAAATGATCTGTTGAAGCGCACAGCACTGAGATATAAAGAATATCATCTTTTTCAATCGGGGTTCCGCTGCTTGGAATAAAGATCTTATTGCCGCGGCTGATGGCAATGACATTCATCTCGCCATACACACACAGTTCGTTGACTGTTCTTCCTTCCAGCATCTCCGGTGCATCCGCACGGATGATCTCTGCCTGGGAATCACCAAGCATCATCACGCTGTCAAGCTTGTTGAAGCTCAGCATATCCATAGCTCTCTGTACGCCCCATGAGGTCGTTGAGATTGTTTCAATACCGAAGCTTCTGTAGATGGCAGCTCTTCTTGGATCATATAAGCGGCAGATGACACGCGGTACACTGTAGGCATCTCTTGCCAGCTTGCCAATTAATGCATTTGTTTCATCTTTCTTGCTGCAGGCAACCACTGCATCACTTCTTGAAATGCCAGCCTGCTCCAGGACAGCACGGTCGAAGCCGATGCCTGTGATCTTTGTACCAGTGAATTTACGATCCAGCAGTTCAAAGGCTTCCGGATCACTGTCAATGATTGTTACTTCATTTCCCTTTTTCTCGAGCGACATTGCAAGTCCAGATCCGAACTTGCCGCAGCCAACAATGATAACCTTCATCTTGTTTCTCCTTTTTCTTTCCGCGTATTTTGACGGACAATGAATTTTCTTAACTCATCTAAACAGATGATCAATACAGGACATAATATCAGATACAACCATTCTACTCCACCTATCGGTGCTGTCTGCAGGAATTCTCGCATGAACGGCACATACATAAAGGAGAGGATCAAGAGGATTTCCAAGACAATACCAGATAAGATCGTACGGTTATTGAAGATGGAATTCTTGAAGATGGATGTTGTTTCTGTACGGGCGCATAAGACAACGCCAATCTGACAGAAAACGATGGAAGCTAAAGCCATTGTTGTTGCTTCCTGATATACGAAACCGCTGGAAGCTAATGCCGTGGCAGAAGGCCATCCATTGGCAATGTTGACCAAGAAGTAGCCGCCTAAGGACAGCAGTGATTCCATCATGCCATACCAGCCATATGCAAGCATCATCAATCTCTTATTCAGCAGACGTTCGCCCTGTTTGCGCGGAGGAACTTCCATGATGCCGTCTTCTGGCAGTTCTGCACCTAAGCCAAGGGCTGGAACCATATCAGTTCCAAGGTCAATGGATAGAATCTGCATGACTGTCAATGGCAGCGGAATCAGTCCCCCTGAGAATAAGAAGGCAGCAGAAGGAATTGCTTCCGGTGTATTTGAGTTGAAGATATAGAGAAGGAATTTACGAATGTTCCTGTAGACTGCACGTCCTTCACGGATTGCCTTGACGATAGAGGCAAAATTGTCATCCGTTAAAATCATTTCTGCAGCTTCCTTGGCAACATCTGTTCCGGTGATGCCCATGGCAACACCGATATCAGCTTTCTTCAATGCCGGTGCATCGTTGACGCCGTCACCTGTGACGGCAACAATCTCACCGATTTCCTGCAGGGCACTGACAACACGATACTTCTGTTCCGGTGCCATACGGGCGAAGATGACTTCATTTTTCAGGGCAGCCTTCAGATCTTCATCCGGCATATCCTTCAGCTGTGTACCAGTGATGATATTTGGATGTTCAGAAGTGACAATGCCGATCTTCTTAGCAATGGATTCTGCAGTCAGACCATAGTCACCTGTGATCATGATGATGCGGATGCTTGCCTTGTGGCATTCTGCGACAGCCGCAGCGACCTCAGGACGAGGTGGATCCATCATGGCAACCAAGCCGACAAACGATAAGTTCTTTTCAATGATCTCCGGTGTATAGTCACGCAATGCCGCAGGCAGTTCATCATCCGGACCAAGTCTTCTGACCGCAACTGCCAGGACACGCAGTCCCATTGTTGCATAGTGGTCATTGGCGTCCATGATCTGCTTCCGCATTTCATCGCTCAGTTCAACCAACTCGCCGTCCTTCATCATATTGACGCAGAGGTCCAGCGTTTCCTTTGGTGCACCTTTAACATAGGCAATCCGGTTCTTTCCGTTGACTGTTCTTGCCAGGTTGTGGATGGTGCTCATCCGTTTTCTGGTCGAATCAAATGGAAGTTCACGGAGTCTTGGCGTAACATCCAGTTCCTGCTGAATATGGATGCCGGCTTTCTGTGCCGCAACGCCTAGGCAAGCCTCGGTCGGATCACCTAATACTGTATAGCGGTCGCTCTTCTCATCCGGTGGAAGGATACGTGCATTTCCACAGAAGGAAGCAGCAACTAACAATGTCTTCAGATCATAGTCATCTTCTGCCTTGACCGGCTTACCTTCATAAAGGATTTCTCCTTCAGGTGCATAGCCGAGTCCGCTGACTTCCATCTCACGTCCAGGCAGGAACAGGTGTGTGACCGTCATTTCGTTCTGGGTCAGTGTACCTGTCTTATCAGAACAGATGACAGATGTGCAGCCTAATGTTTCAACTGCAGAAAGTCTCTTGACCAATGCATGTTCTGTTGCCATACGCTGAACAGCCATTGCAAGGGACAGGGTCACCGTCGGCAGCAGTCCTTCTGGAATGAAGGCAACAAACATGCCTAAGGCAAAGATGAATGCCTGTGCAAACGGCTGATGGACGACAAACAGTGCCAGGACCAGGAAGCTGATGCCGACAACAGCAGAAATGATGGTGATCTGCTTGGTCAGTACATCCAGTTCCTTCTGCAGCGGGCTCTGTTCTTCCTTGACTGTCTGTGCCAGAGAAGCGATGTGTCCGAATTCAGTATTCATGCCGGTCGCAGTTACCACTGCTCTGCCGGTCCCGGAAGAAACGCTAGTTCCTTCGAAAATCAGGTTGGACATTTCAAACTTTGTCAGACCGTCTTCCAGAATTGGATCATGCGTCTTGCGGATCGGATTGGATTCACCAGTCAGTGTGGACTGGTTGACCTGCATATCACTGGAGGCAATCAGTCTTGCATCTGCAGAGATCTTGTCTCCTTCTTCAATGATCATGACATCGCCCGGCACCAGGTCTTCTGCTAAGATCTGTGTTTCATTGCCATCACGGATGACACGTGCATTTGCCGGCAGCATGTTTTTCAATGCTTCTGTTGCCTTGCCGGCTCTGAATTCCTGCCAAAAACTGAACAGACCGTTCAGTACGTTGACCATCCAGATTGCATAAGCAAGTTCCGGTGTGCCTGTGAACAGTGCAATCCCGCCGCCAATCCATAACATGATTGCCATCAGACTGGTAAAGTTCTCTAAGAACACCAGAATGATCGGCTTTCCCTTCGGTTTAGCCAGAACATTCTTGCCGTAGACACGAGTGTTCTCTTCGACCTGTTCATTTGATAATCCTCTTAACGTTGAACCCATTGCTCTGCAGGCATCCTGCGGGTTCAGCTTTTGAATCTCTTTCGATGTATCTTCTGTCATATCTTCGGTTCTTCTTTCGTTATCCCCAAATAAATTCCTACAACAATCCGTGATATTAGCACCGCGAAAATCCCTTTACAAGCGTGAAAATGAAAATAATTCACTTGACTTTCATAAAATTTGGACTTGTCATATGTCCCCATTTCTAGGGCTTTTCAGAGAATGGCGATTTTTAGCCTCCGTAAGGGGTTACATTAAAAACACAAAAAAAGCGCCGAAATTTCCGGCGCATGCGCATTTCTAGGACTATTCAGCCGCTAATGACACTGGTTCAGGGATCTCTGTTCTGCCCACCTGTCTGCCGATCCTGCCGTCTGCCTCCAGCTTGAAGGATATGACGTCATTGGAATAGCGGTTTGCGCACAGCAGATAGCCGTCTGCCAGGATGAAATCTCTCGGGTGTTTTCCGCCGCAGGAGGTGACCTGCATCAGCGTTGGAATATGATTGTTCAGCTGAATGACGGATAAGACATCTTTCTCCCTCGTACTGACATAGATGCGGTCCTCGGCTTCATTCAAACGAATGGCAGCTGTTCCGCGGACATGCTTCTCATCATTCTCCAGCACACCGATGCATGCCTCGATCTTCCAATCGCCGCAGTGGATCACAAACAGTTCATTGCTCAATTCAGAAACCAGATAGAGATATTCTCCATCTTTTGAGAACACGCCATGACGCGGTCCCGTTCCCTGATGGAAGCGAATGGATTCTTTCTGGTTCAGATTCTTGTCAAAGATCACAACACGGTCCATGAACAGCGTTGGGATCAGGATCAGATCTTTCCACAGCAGCACCTGATGACATCCTCCGCCGTCCATCAGCAGAACCGTACGAATCAGCTTCAGCTTTCCATCTTTCTTCTCCAGGACACTGAATGTCCCTTCATGATAATTAGCCGTATAGACACGGTCTTCCGTCTGTGCAACATAACAGGAAGTATGATCTTCATACTTCTTATGATCAATGATCTTTCCTTTCTTATCAATTAAAGCTGCACCTGCACCACCTTCAAAATCAGCCACAGCTGCCACAATCCCATCCTGCAGAGAAATATACTTTGCATTCTTGATTGGACAGAACAGTTCTGGTTCTGACAGCTTTCCGTCTTTCAGACTGAACTTGTAGATGCCTTCACTTCCTGTACCTGAATAGGTACCTGCATATATTGTTTTTTTCATAGTTCCATTATAACAGTAAGCATCTCATCGTAGATAAGAAAAGCTTCTCCGCAGAGAAGCTTATGCAAATGATTTCAGAATCTTCGGCAGATCCGCTACAGTAATGATGCCTAACGGCTCCTCATTCAGTGAACCTTTATCCGTAATAATAATTGCCAGCAGAGAAGAGCCATGGTTCATAGCGCTCTCAAATCCCTGGATGGCGGAAGTCACAGAACTGCTCCTAGGCAGAAAAAGGACTTTCTCATCCTTCGATGCTGCCAAGATGTCATTAACAGTATGTTTCGTGGTATCACGGTTGATGCCCCAGCCGGCAATCTCTTCCAGCGTCACCAGGCCTTTATACGTTCCCTGCTCATAGACAGGCAGCTTGCTGGTATGCATTTCATCCATGATTCGATAGGCTTCTGGAATTTCTGTCTGCAGGGAGACCGTTTTGACCGGCATCGAAGAAAACTGCAGGATGCTGTTGTCCTGTTCCAGCAGACCGGCAATCCGTTCAATGCTTTCGGTCACCGAATCACATGGTTCTGCAATGATCTCATTATTGCCGCCGCGTTCATGGACAATCGCATTTCTCAATTCACTGTATTCCCGCAGTGTCTGCTGATTCAGAGAGATGACTTTGTTCAGAGAAGCACATCGGTACAGCAGCTGGGCAAACGGCTTATAGCTTGATTCCTTGCTGATCTCACCCATCTTTTTTTCAATTCTGGCATATGCTGCTAAAAAACGTTCTGCATTTGTCATCCATTCTTCCTCTCAAATCCATTGTAGTCACACAGTGCATCATAAAGATCTTGAGCAGCCTGCTGATAGCCTGCTTCATTCGCCCATTTGTCTACATCCGCCTGATTGGTCACATAGAACTGATTTGTTACAACGACCGGCATATCACACTGCTTCATCAATGCAAAAGTATCCAGCTTGTAGTCTGTCAGATCATCAGAAGTGACAAACTTCAGCTCATAATTTCCTGTCTCTTCATACGGCTGATAGTAAAGATATCCTGTATCCACCGACCAGTCATTGCTCTTGAAGGTACCTGCAACTGCCTGGGCAAGACGCAGAGATGCTTCATGATATTTCTCACTTGGAATCTCAGCATAGATATGCATGCCGCTGAGTTCAGCATTTGGACTGCCGTCAGCATGGACACTGAGCACAAACATAGGGTTATCCTTATTGATCTTCTCTGCTCTTTCTGCAACGGTTGCCGCCGTACCTGCTTCATGGCTGCGCAGCACCTTGAATCTTCTGTCCTTCTTCAGCAGAGCTTCTAAGTCATTGACAATATTCTCCGTGACATCTGCTTCATTGACCAGTCCCTGATAGCCGGTATCCCCGCCGCCATAAGCCGCATCCAGTTCAACTGTGACCGCATTCTTTAATGTTCCTGTGCAGGCACCGAAGGCTGAACCAAATGTCAGAAAAACAAGGATTGCACACAGGATCATGACAATCGGATCTTTCCAGGCAATCTGCTTCAGATCAGTTCTGACTCTTTCCCATACTGCATTTGTTTTTTTTCTGACGTTAGAAGTGTTTCTTTCTGTCATCTGTATTTCCCTTCCAGATCCGCCAGCGCTGCATCTGCATCCATGTGATCCAGGATCATCTTCATCAGATTCTCCATATCACTGTTCTCACTGTAGTCTGCCTGGCACATATAGTCTGCACGGCCGTCATTGATCAGCTTTTCTGCTGTCTCTCTGGCCTTCTTTGAGCGGCTGCTGTAGACCGCAATGGATCTGCCGCCATACAGCTTTACTAAACGCATGCATGGTACATCCGTCAGTCCATCTGCAATATAGACCATTCTCTCAAACGGGACCGGCCTCTTTTTTGGATCATAGTAGTCATTCAGTTCCTTGTCATCATTCTCATCCAGGACCTGCTTATTGATTCTGAAAATATACTGCGTCTTTGTCGTATAGTTGACGATGACTGCCGGCCATTTAGCAATATTATTGCCATCATAATAATAGCGGCAGGAATAGATTTTGCGGAACTCATGAGCAATCGAAGTTCCTTCAATGATCTCACTCATGCCTGAAGAAATAATGTAATGTTCAATCTCCAGACCATGTGCAAGTCCATATGCGTTGATTCTCTCGAACCATGTATCCACACCGTTGTACAGGACAATGTCTTTGCCGAGATTTTCAAAGTCACTTTTCTTCAGCGGTCTTCCCTGTTCTTCAAACTTCTTCTGCAGAAGATAAAGATATGCACTGATGGAATCCATTTTGTTCTCTTTGGAGAGGGCGGTGACCTCAGCCCAAAACTCCATCGGATCATCATATCCAAGGGATGGAATCAAAGAGTATTCCTGCATGTCTTTTGTGCAGAGTGTTTTGTCAAAATCATATAAGAGGGCGACTTTTTTCATAGTTCCTATTATAGCATTATACAAATTGAAGTTCCTTCTTTCCTCTCTTCTCAAAGAAAAAGATGCAGTTTTCTGCATCTTAGATCTTCAATAATTTACAAATGCCAGCCACATAGATCTCTGCCTGTTTCAGCAGTTCATCCACCTTGACCCATTCATTGGCATCATGAATATGATAATCATTGCCAGGGAATGCACATCCAAAGGCAATGGTATTGTCAATGCCCTTTGCATATGTACCGCCGCCGATGACCATCGGCTGTGTCTCTGTATCGCCTGTGACTTCCTGATATGCTTCTGTCAAACAGGTGACCAGGGTACTGTCAGAAGGATAATACAATGGCTCTACAGTATGAAGCACTTCAACTTCACCACCGTCATCTGAGAGACGGTCGTTCATCATCTTGCAGACTGCACGAGAATTCATGGTCACAGGATAACGAATATCAATCGAACCAGTTACCACGCCGTTGTCAATCCCGATGACACCGCAGTTGAGTGTCAGTGCGCCGTATTCATCACTGCACTTGACGCCTAAGCCTGTACCATCTGTATTCAGGCCGAAGTGCGTGCAGTAAAAATCCACGAACGGATCCTGATATCCTGCTTCCTTCAAGCCGACCAGCAGATAGGAAATTGCATTTGTGCCAAGTTCCGGTGTGCTTGCGTGTGCCGCCACACCAGTGACTGTGATCTTAACTGTCTGATCCTGATCTTCAATTTCAAAATCAATATTATTGTTGTTATACCAGTCAGTCAGCTTCTTTCTGGAGAATGAGCACTTGTCAACAACAATATAGCATCTGCGGCAGACAATATTCTTTGCGGTGCCGCCCTTGATATCACGGATGCCAGTTTTCTTAGAACGATAGACTGCACTGACCATGCCCTTTTCACCATTGATACATGGAAAATCTCCATCCGGTGTAAAGCCGTAGTCAACGGAACCTTCCTTCTTGACATAATATGCCAGGCCTTTGGATCCAGTTTCTTCATTGGTTCCCATGATCAGTCTGATTCTCTTGGTCAATGGAATCTGCATATCCTTGATGACCTTGAGGGCAATCATAGAAGCCACAACAGCTCCTTTGTCATCAGAGACGCCGCGTCCATACAGAACGCCGTCTTTTTCAGTCATTTCAAACGGATCCGTATTCCATCCATCTTCCATATGTGCCGGCACAACGTCCAAGTGTCCGACAATTCCAATGCATTCCTTGCCTGCTCCAATTTCTGCATAGCCGGCATAGTTCTCAAGATTGACTGTCTGGAAGCCGTCTGCGGCACACATCTTCAGTGCTGCCTGAAGAGCATCTCTAGGTCCTGCACCAAATGGTGCATCCGCTTCCGGTGTTCCTTCTTCACTATTGATGGATACCAGGGTCCCCAATCTTTTGACAAGTTCTTCTCTGTATCCTTCTACCATCGATTTTACATCCATATCTCGACTCCCCCTAAAGCATAGCAATTATACTACAAAATTGAAAAACGGCACTTTATATTTGTATATTCAGCTCAACTGGGCAGTGATCTGATCCCTGTACAGTGTCGTGAATAACAGAATCTTTTACCTTTTTCATCAGCCGGTTGGAAACAATGAAGTAATCAATGCGCCAGCCTGCATTGTTCTCACGGGCATGAAAACGATAGCTCCACCAGGAATACTGTATCTCTTCCGGATACAGCTCCCGGAAGGTATCTGTAAAACCTGATGCCAGCAGATGTGTCATCTTTTCTCTTTCTTCATCAGAGAAGCCTGCATTCTTATGATTGGAAGCAGGATTCTTGATGTCAATCTCTTCATGGGCAACATTCAGATCACCGGTATAGATGACCGGCTTCTTCTGATCCAGTGTCATCAGATGCTTCTTCAGCATCTCCTCCCATTCCATACGGTAAGGCAGTCTTGCCAGTCCCTCTTTGGAATTCGGCACATAGGCGCACACAAAGTAGAAATCTTTATATTCTAAGGTAATGACGCGGCCTTCCTTTGTCGTATCGCCTTCAATGTCATAGCTTACCGAAAGAGGCTCCTTCTTTGTATACACCAAAGTTCCGGAGTATCCCTTCTTTTCAGCACTGTTCATATACAGATGATATCCGGGGAACTTCATTTCTTCACTCATCTGTTCCGGCTGCATCTTCGTTTCCTGAATGCCGAAAATATCAGCATCCGCTTCCTGAAAGAAATCCGCAAACCCTTTTGTCATACAGGCTCTCAAGCCATTTACATTCCATGATACGATCTTCATATTTTTATCTCTTCAACGCTGCCGTTGCCCTGCGCAGGAAAGTCAGATCTCTGCCCTTCAGGTATGGTGTCAGCTGTTTTCTGACTTCCTGATGGTAGGCATTGATCTGTTCAATCTCAACGTCACTCAGATACTTTGTATCAATTGCTTCCAGATCATAAGGGCAGTAAGTCACATTCTGGAACTTCAGCCACTGACCATAGAAATTCTTGCCGTCTTTGACAACAAGCAGCTCATTTTCTATACGAATGCCAAGCTTATGCGGCAGATAAACACCTGGTTCGTCTGTCACAATCATACCAGCTTCCAGGCAGGCACTAGGACGATTTGCACTCGGCATGCCCCAGCGGACCCCATGGATGCCTTCATGGACACCTAACACATGACCGACGCCATGTCCAGTACCGCATTGATAATCGATATTCATATCCCATAACGGTTCACGGGCAAGGATATCCAGATTATTCCCGGCTGTACCGCGCAGGAAGTGCGGACGCATCAGGGCAAGATGTCCTTTTAATACTTTTGTATAGTACATCTTTTCTTCCGCGCTCAGCGGTCCGACAGCAATGGTACGGGTGATATCTGTTGTGCCGTCTTTATATGTTCCGCCGGAATCCACCAGCAGGAATCCCTTTGGATCAACTTTCGCAAACTTCTCTTCTGTAGCTGTATAGTGCATCATTGCACCATTTGCCTGATATGCAGCAATTGTATCAAAGGAAGGTTCGATATAGTCCTTTCCTTCAGCACGCAGTCTGTACAATTCATTCTGTGCAGAGAGCTCTGTCATATTTCCCTTTGGTGCATTCTCCTTCACATAGCGGAGGAACTTCACCATGGCAGCGCCATCCTTGACATGGGCATGGATCAGGTTCTTGATCTCTGTCTTATTCTTGATGGAACGGTATGCCATAATCGGTGTCAATGCATTGTAGATCTGATTGTCTGATGCAATATTTGCATACAGCTTCGTATTCAGGCTGCTGAGATCTGCCCAGATTGTCTGATGATGCAGTTTGGCAAGATCTTCTGCCAGTGCCTCATACGGACGTACTGCAACACCATTCTTCTTGAAGTATTCTTTGACTTCCTTAGTGACCTGCTTCTTTGCCACATAGTATGAAACTCTGCGGTTTGTAATCACTGCAAAGGCATAGGCAACCGGTGTGCATGGAATATCATTGCCGCGGACGTTGAGCATCCAGCATGGATCTTCCAGCATCGTCAATACCATGACATTGACCTTCTTTTCCTTCATGTCATCTCTGATGCGTTCAATTCTTGTCTTGGCATCTTCCCCGACATACTTCTTATCCAGAATGAACAGCGGTTCTTCCGGCATTGACGGACGGTCTGTCCAGATCAGATCAACAAGATCTTCACTGACATGCATGGATGCATTTTTCTTCTCCAGGGAAGCAGCCAGGCGCAGTGCTGTTGCGGCTGATACAACCGAGCCGTCAAAACCAAGCAGACCATTGTTCGGTGTGTGGTCAATCACGAAATCCAGCGGGTTCGGCACCCCTTCCTGGTTCAGTCTCATCAATGTGACGCCTGTACCCTTGAGCTCTCCTTCAGCCTGTGTAAAGTAGCGGCCGTCTGTCCACAGTCCGGCAAAGTCCTTTGTCACGATCGTACACCCTGCATCTCCGCTGAAACCAGACATGTAGGATTTGCATTTGAAATGATCTGCTGTATATTCCGCTGACAAATGATCATCTTCGTTAGGAATATAGTACATATCAATTTTTCTATCCTTCATTAATTTTCTTAATTCTGCAATGCGTTCACTGATCTTCATAGTATTCACCTCGTGTTACATTATAGTAAAAAAAGCATGATTGTGCACAGATTCGCATCATATCTGCAATTTTTGTTTGCTCAAAAAACATCTTGTCCTATAATAGAAAACTATGAAACAGGTCATTCACACAAAACAGATGTCAGAATCACTGCTCACCATCTCCTGCATCACCTTATCCGGCGGTTTTCAGGATGCGTATACATATTTTGCCAGAGGAAAAGTATTTGCGAATGCTCAGACAGGCAATATTGTCCTGATGGCATCTCACTTTTTCGATCTCGATCTATTCGGCGGTCTGAAGTATCTCGTTCCTCTTCTGTTCTTTGCCTTAGGTGTCTTCACTGCCGAACAGATTGAAGGCAGCCACAAGCAGAGAAAAGATATCCACTGGCGTCAGCTGGTGCTGATCCCGGAAATTCTTCTTCTGCTGATCAGCGGCTTTCTTTCAGAAGATTTTAATCTCTTAGCCAATGCCATGATCTCCTTTGCCTGTGCGATGCAGGTGCAGGCCTTTCGGAAATGGAACGGCAATGCCTATGCCAGCACCATGTGCATTGGCAACCTGCGCAGCGGCATGGCAAACCTGTCTGCCTATACACGCACCCATGACAGGAATGACCTGCATAAATCTGCCTATTACTTCTTAGTGATCTTCATCTTCTTTCTGGGTGCCGGGATTGGGTATCTTGCGGTCAAGCAGTTCGCTCTGCATGCCATATGGTTCTCGTGTGCAGCCCTGGTCATCGCCGCCGGTTGCATGTGGAATCTCAACACAAAATAAAGGAACTGCATGTTTAAATGCCAGTTCCTTTTTTCATTCTATTATTTCGGCTTTCTGCCGATATGAAATTTTGATTTCATTTCTTACAGCTTCCGCTGTATTTTGCAAAACATTCGGTTTTAAGAAATTTTGCCCATTGGTCTGTCCTCATGCAGACTTTTTACTTTCTTTTTTCATTGAGGATAAAGCTTATTATGAAACAATTCTCAATACGTTCCTCTCAGTATTTCTGCTTTCCTGAAAGAAACGTTTACCTGTATTCCAACAACACCTTCTTCATGAGAGTTACCTCCTTTGACCTTCTTTCTGATTTGGTCTCTCTCTTTCTAACTCCAATATAGCGAATCTAAAATACAATAACAGTCTGTGCAAACCTGATTTTTTAGCTTATAATATACATGTTGGGTCGCAGAAGACCTATTTTTATTTTATTGAGGAGATGATTGAATGTATCAGGATATCAATCCGCACAAATATCATAACGAATATCGGCCGGTACCTCCTGCCAAAGGAGATGTTGTTTTCGGTTATCTGGATGACAATATCATTTTGAAAAAGGATCAGACCTTCTTTCATTATGAAGAGCTGGATCCATCTCAGGAATATTATTTTCTTTTCCGTGTTGATGACACCAATTTTTATCTCGCAGATCTGAGTACACAGAAAGATACTAGTACTCTGTCCTACCGAGATATGCGCACATATGAACCATCATACCTTGCCTTCGCGGCCGTGACGGGATGGCAGCTTTACCGCTGGCGGCAGGAGAACAGGCACTGCGGCAGATGCGGTGAAGAAATGCATCCGGATGAAAAGGAACGCGCCATGCGCTGTCCTAAATGCGGAAATCTAGTCTATCCGAAAATCATGCCGGCTGTAATCGTTGGCATCAGAAACGAAAAGGATCAGATTCTGTTAACGAGATATGCGCACAGCACATACACGAAGTTTGCCTTAGTTGCCGGCTTTGCGGAGATTGGGGAATCCATCGAAGATACAGTTAAGCGTGAGGTCAAAGAAGAAACAGGTTTGGATGTCACTGACCTTTCCTTCTACAAAAGTCAGCCGTGGGCATTTTCTTCCACCTTGTTGTTTGGTTTCTGGGCGCATGCGGACAGTTCACAGAAGATCTCCATGGATGATGGAGAACTGAAAGAAGCCGACTGGTATGACCGCAGCGTCAATGTTGACAATCTTGATCAGGCTTCCTTAACAGCTGAAATGATCCGCGTCTTCAAGAAAGGACTGTATTGATTATGGATTTCAATCAAGTCATCTATCAAATATACCCATTAGGATTCTGCGGTGCACCTAAGGAAAATGACCATGTGTCTGCACACCGCATCCTGCGGGTCAATGACTGGATCCCGCATTTTAAAAAACTCGGCATTACAGCCGTTCTGTTCAATCCTGTTTTTGAATCTGACAGACATGGCTATGATACCGATGACTATAGTCAGATCGACTGCCGCCTGGGAACCAATGAGGATTTCCGGAATGTGTGTGATGCTCTGCATGATGCCGGCATCAAGATCATTCTTGACGGTGTCTTCAATCATGTCGGCAGAGGATTCTCTTACTTTCAGGATGTAATCGCAAAAAGATATGATTCCCAATACCGTGAGTGGTTCAACTGCAACTTTGATGATCCGAACGGTCCGGATGGATTCTGGTATGAAGGCTGGGAAGGACATCAGGAACTGGTCAAGCTGAATCTGAACAATCCGGTTGTACGCAGATATCTGCTGGAACGGGTGGAACAGTGGATTGCGGAATTCGGTATCGACGGGCTTCGCCTGGATGTTGCCTATATGGTCGACCGGAACTTCATGCACGAACTATGTGATACCGTGCGCAGCCATGATCCTGAATTCTTCTTTCTAGGTGAAATGATCGGCGGCGACTACAACCAGCTGATGAATGACAATCTTCTTGATTCGGTCACCAATTATGAATGCCGCAAGGGACTGTATTCTTCCATGAACAGTCACAACCTGTTTGAAATCGGCTATTCACTGAACCGCCAGTTCGGCAATGACAGCTGGTGCCTCTATCGGGGAAAGCATCTTCTCTCCTTTGTCGACAATCATGATGTCAACCGTCTGGCAAGTGAACTGGAAGAACAGAAAGACCTGCCGTTAACATATGCATTGATGTATGCAATGCCTGGCATCCCCTGCCTGTACTATGGAAGTGAATGGGGCATCAAGGGGAAGCGTACGAACTGGTCAGATGATGCTCTGCGGCCTTCCATCGAAAAGCCATCCTGGAACAAACTGACTGATGTCCTCGCAGCTATGGATGACATGCGCAGGCACTACTCTGTATTTACAGACGGTGACTATCGGCAGATCTATCTGCAGAATGAACAGATGGTCTTCCGCAGACGCAATGACAAAGGACAGCTGACCTTTGTCATCAACATTTCCGACAAAGCGGTGCATCTTGATTTTGATGCAGAAGTTGAAAACGGCATCGACTTGATGGCAAAGAAAAAGATCAACTTTGACAAAGGAATTGATCTTCCGGCAAAATCATTCCGCTTCTTCTATACAGACTGGGTAAAGTAAAAGGAATTCCGCGTGAATTCCTTTTTCATTTCAGTAAATTCTGCATATCCTGCGGCATCGGTGCTTCCACTGCAATCTCTTTTCCATTGAATGGCTGTTTCATCGTGACTCTGATGCAGTGCAGCGCTGGCCTGGCAATCGCATTGGACCTGCCGCCGTATAGCGAATCTCCCAGCAGAGGATGGCCAATCGAAGCCATGCCGGCACGGATCTGATGCGTGCGTCCAGTGCGGATGGATACTTCCAACAGAGAATTACTGCCATATTCCTGAATGACTTTATAGTCAGTGATGCACAGCTGTCCCTCGTCACTGATTTTGCGGTCTTTGTATCCTTCCACCTTTTCCAGCCGATATTCCAACGTACCCTGCTTCTTGGCAAAGATGCCCTTGGCAACTGCATAGTATGTCTTATGCAGCACTTGTTCACTTCTCTGTTTGGACAGTCGGGCTGCACTTGGCTGGTTCTTTGCATAACACATCACACCGGAAACATCCTTATCCAGTCTGCCGACTGCACGGATGGTAAACTTCTGCCCGTCGTAGTATGTCTGCAGCAGTGTTCCCATATCATCTCCCTGATGTTCATGAGACGGATGACATGGCATGCCTGCAGGTTTATTCACTAACACGACATCTTCATCCTCATAGAGGATTTCCGGTTTTTCCGGCAAATATCCTAAGCGGATACTGTCAATCTCCGGAAAGACAACTTCCAGCAGATCATCTTCCTTTACCGGCTCAGTCACCCTGCATGTACGGCTATTCAAAAGAATACCGTCAGAGAATTTCAGACGGGAAATCTCACGCCGGCTCAATCCTTCTTTTTTAGATAAAACGGTCTTCACTGGAAGACCGCTTTCTTTCTCTGTAATTTTTATCGAAATTGTTTTACGCATTGTCATCACTAGCGATCTGTGATCTCAGATAACTGTCAATAAAACCGTCGAGATCACCGTCCATGACACCCTGGATATTGCCGACTTCAAAGCCGGTGCGCAGATCCTTGACCATAGTGTATGGTGCAAAGACATAGGAGCGGATCTGTGAGCCCCACTCATTGGCCTTGACTTCGCCTTTAATATCATGGAGCCTCTGTTCCTGTTCACGGATCTTCAATTGAAGCAGCTTGGACTTCAGCATATTCATGCATGCTTCACGGTTCTGAATCTGTGAACGCTGCGTCTGACAGAAGACAGTAAACCCGGTCGGCTTATGTGTCATACGTACAGCAGAATCTGTTTTATTGATGTGCTGTCCGCCGGCACCGGAAGAACGCATTGTGACGACATCCAGATCACGTTCATCAATTTCAATGTCCATATCATCTTCAAACTGCGGCACAACTTCAACTGACGCAAAAGATGTATGTCTTCTTGCATTAGCATCAAACGGTGAAATACGCACCAAGCGATGAACACCGTTCTCAGCTTTCAGATAGCCGTAAGCCATCGGTCCTTCAATTAAGACAGAACAGGACTTCATGCCAGCTTCTTCACCTTCTTCATAATCAAGAATGGTTGCTTTGAAGCCTCTGCGCTCGACCCAGCGCATATACATTCTGTACAGCATACCTGCCCAGTCCATCGCCTCAGTTCCGCCGGCCCCTGGGTGAATCTCCAGAATGGCGTTATGGTCATCATACGGACCAGAAAGAAGTACCTGGATCTCAAACTCCTCGAACTTCTTCATGGTTTCTGTATATTCTTCCTGGACCAGATCATTCATATCCTGATCATATGTCTTGGAAAGATCAGCAACACTGGCACTCAGGTCAGTCAATTCATCCATTAAGGAATCGTGTGATTCAACAAGTGCCTTCATCTGGTTGTTGTCACGGATCAGCTTCTGTGCCTTCTTCTGGTCATTCCAGAAATCCGGATGTGCCATCTCTGCATTGTTTTCCGCAATCAGCTTCCGCTTGCCTTCCAGATCCAGAGACTTGCCAATCGATTCGAGCTTCGCTAAATTCTTAGCGATGCTCACTTTCATATCATAAAGTTCCATTATGCCTCCTTTGGCTTCTGGTCTTTCTGGTCTGCCGGCAGAATTCTGACATTCATGCAGAAGCTCACAATTTCCTGAGCGATTGTATGCATCATATCTTCAAACAGAGAATAACCTTCCTGTACATACGCCTGCAGAGGATTTGCCTGCGCATAGGAACGCAGACCAATACCGTCTCTCAGCTTGGACATTGTATCAATATGATTTGACCATGCACGGTCAATGGTACGCAGTGACATTTCCTTCTCCAGCGGCTTGATCTGTTCCTTGACTGGTTCAATCTTTGTCTGATAGTAGTCCCAGGCCTTCTGATCAACCAGATCAATGACATCTGCTCTGCTCTTGCCGGCAACATCTTCAGCCTTGACCAGATCCTTGAAGCCAATCTGATTCAGACCTTCAATCAATCCTGCTGCATCAACTTCTTCATTCTTGCTTTCTGGATCAACATGAGATGCGACAACATCAGAGACGACACGCTTGAACATGTCTTCAATGACAGTATGTACATCTTCATTTTCAAGAATGAAATCTCTCTCTTTATACATTGTTTCTCTCTGCTGTCTCATGACATCATCATACTGAAGCAGCTGCTTACGGGCATCATAGTTGACGCCTTCTACACGCTTCTGAGCAGAGGAAATTGACTTGGTGACTGTCTTGGATTCAACCGCAACATCACCTAAGGACTTGAATAACCCTTCCATACGCTCTGAACCGAAACGGACCATCAGATCATCCTGAACTGAAACATAGAATCTGGACATGCCCGGGTCACCCTGACGTCCGGAACGTCCTCTCAGCTGATTATCGATACGTCTGGATTCATGACGTTCAGAACCGAGGACGCATAATCCGCCCAGTTCACGGACACCTTCGCCCAGCTTGATATCGGTACCACGGCCGGCCATGTTGGTCGCAATTGTGACTGAACCCTTCTGTCCTGCCTTGGCAATGATCTCAGCTTCACGTTCATTGTTCTTAGCATTTAATACATTGTGTGGGATCTTTCTTTCCGTTAAGTATTTTGAGATCAGTTCTGATGTCTCAACGGCAATTGTACCGACCAGGATCGGCTGTCCTGCTTCATGTCTTTCCTTGACTTCATCGACCAGGGCATTGAACTTAGCTGCCTTTGTTCCATAAACTGCATCCGGATAGTCAATACGCTGGACCGGAACATTAGTTGGAATCTCCACAACATACATGTTGTAGATCTCGAGGAATTCCTCTTCTTCTGTCTTTGCAGTACCAGTCATGCCGGCAAGCTTGTTGTATAAACGGAAGAAGTTCTGGTATGTGATTGTAGCAAGTGTTGTTGTCTCCTGCTTAATGGAGATTCCTTCCTTGGCTTCGACTGCCTGATGAAGTCCGTCAGACCACTGTCTGCCCTTCATCAAACGACCTGTATTTGGATCAACGATGACAATCTCATCATCAGTTTCATCCACGACATAATCAACATCTCTCATCATGACGTAGTTTGCACGCAGTGCCTGATTAATATGGTGCAGCAGCTGTGTGTGAGAAAGGTTGAACAGGTTGTCAACCTTGAACAGCTTTTCTGCCTTGGCAACGCCCTGCTCACTCAGCTGGACATTCTTTGCCTTGACATCAATTTCATAATCCTCATTTTCCTTCAGATGCTTTACAAAACGATCTGCCTGCAGATAGAGATTCGCTGTCTGCTTCTGGCCGCCTGAAATGATCAGAGGTGTTCTGGATTCATCAATCAGGATGGAGTCAACTTCATCGACCAGCGCAAAGTGAAGGCCGCGGAGAACACGGTCATTGATATTCGTGACCATGTTGTCACGCAGATAGTCAAAGCCCAGTTCTGCGTTCGTTGTATAGGTAACATCACAGAGATACGCATCTCTCTTCTGTGATTTTGTCAGCTGTCTTAAGTTCAATCCGACTGTCAATCCTAAGAATCTATGAATGGATCCCATCCACTCAGAGTCACGCTTGGACAGATATTCATTGACGGTGACGACATGGACACCCTTGCCGCTCAAAGCATTTAAATAAACAGCCATGACGGATGTCAGAGTCTTACCTTCACCAGTTTTCATTTCAGCGATATCACCGCCCTGCATGACGGCAGCACCCATTAACTGCACTGGATAAGGAAATTCACCGATAACTCTGCGGCAGGCTTCTCTTGCCGTCGCAAAAGCATCTACAAAGATATCATCTTCTGTTTCTCCGTTCGCAAGTCTTTCCTTGAGCTTCGGTGTCATTGCCTTCAGTTCATCATCAGACATTGCGGCATATTTTTTTTCAAGATCCAATACCGGCTGGATCTTTGATTCAATCTTTTTTACTTTTCTAGCATCCTCATTAAAGAGGTTGGAAAGGAATGTAGCCATGTAAATCCTCCTTTAAGCGCAAAAATCAGCTAATTTATTATACCGGTATCCCTATTAAAAGGCAATTTTCAAAGATACTTATGCCCATTCTTCTCCTTTTTTCAAGATTCTGTCCCGACTGTCTGCCGCCGCAGTGTAAATTCTGACCTGATGAATCTTCAAATCAATGCACTGCAGAGCTCCTTTCAAAGTAGCACCAGTTGTAATGACATCATCACACAGCACGATCTTTTTGGGCAGAATCATCCCCTTTTTCAAGACTATTGCATCCCTCATTTTCTGTCTGCCATAGTAATCCTGCTCTTTTTGGGCTAGGCTGCTCTGTTTCTCAAATGGTTCCATTGTTTCAATTCCCAGTTGAGCATACATCGCCCGCAGATGGCCGAAGCCGCGAATATTTTCCTTTTCCTGTGTGCTGGGCATCAGACAGAGCGTCCATCCCCGATATCTTCTCTTCAGCTTCCGTTTTACTGCATACAGGAACACATCCTTCAGAGCTTCATCTCCGCATTCTTTATACTGGATCAGGCAGCTGGAAAATCCCGAATAATAGATGTAGTCACTGTCCGCTCTGACTCCATTAACTGAAAAATGCTGCGGAATATGGAGCCAGGACTGACGGCATTCCAGGCAGAGCTGATCTTCTCCAATCAGTATGTCCCTCAGACTGCTCTCTCCCAGTTCTATTCCGCACATACAGCATCGCATGAAGCATTTGCCTCCCTTAAAGTATTTCTGCATTTCCAGCAGAGTTCACTGCGCTCTGTACACAGGAACAGCACATCTCCATATGGATCTTCAAAGAATCTTCCTGCCCGTCCTGCCATCTGAATCAGCCCAGCTTCGTCAAAGATGCCATGATCTGCCTGAAAGACACAAATATCTGCATGCGGCACCGTCACTCCGCGTTCCAGTACAGTTGTCGCCACAATCACACTGTGGGGCTTCTGCCGGAAGGCAAGAATGGCTTCATCTCTGTTCTCTGTCTTTGAAGTGCATACACTACAGTCATACAGAAAAGATAAGAACCAGCCCAGCCTCTTTGCGGCAGCAATCGTTGGCACAAAAACCATTCTAGGATGCCTGTCATGCCTTTCCAGCCACCGAAGAAGATGCATGACCAAGATCAGCTTCGGACCTGTATGAATGACCGGTACTGGAATCGGCTTTGCATGCGGCCGCTGGTTCAAAGTCAGACAGCATAAAGACCCATTTTTGATCCGTTCCTTCAGTTCATCATCCGGTGTTGCCGTCAGATAGATGACATGACCTCTGCAGCTGGTCTTGGCAATCCCATGCAGAACAGCATTGCCGCGGAAAGGAAACGCATCCGGTTCATCCAGAATCAGCAGATCAAACGCTTCATGATACCGATACAGCTGATGCGTCGTGCATACAATCAGATCACCATCACTCACTGCTGTATGTCCCTGACAGACCGGCACGACAGAAGCTGTCATAAAGTACTGCTGCAGACGTTCTGCCACTTCCAATACGACCTGCCGCCTGGCAATCGCAAAACATACTTTCATATGTGCTTTCAAAAACATGGCAATTGATGCAACGACCATCTCTGTCTTTCCTGCGCCGCACACGCACTTCAAAAGAACATCTGTATCAGAGATCAAAGATGCACATGCATCACTGATCTCTTTCTGTTTTACCGTCAAAGGATATTTCAGTATATACTCTTCACTGTTCTCACGGATCTCATTTAAAGAAACAGGTTCCTGTTCTTCCTGGATCATTGCTCTGCCGAAAGAAATACACTTCCGGCAGTACCATCCCTTTGAACCATGATAAAAATAAGCTGGGTCTTCATTTAAACATCTTGGACATTTCATACTTCTATATACAGGAATTCTGAGGCATTTCTCCCTTCAACAAAAAAAATGGAGAAAACATTCCGTTCTCTCCATTCTCATCTTATGCTTTTGCAACAGCATCAAATGCGATACTGATCATTTTAGCACCGCCGTCCATATGTCCAATGGTCTTGTCTGTATGATATGCTGCACGGCCGTGGACCGCAATCATATCAACGGTCGCCTCCGCACCCTGATCAGCTGCTTTTGCGGCTTCCTGCAGAGCCTGAGAACTTTCCATTCCTGATGCCGCCGCATCAAGCAGAGCATTCACAGCCGGATCCAATGCATCCAGCATTGTCTTTTCATTCAACTTCGACTCTGCTTTCTTCATGATATTCTCTTCTCCGGCTTTGAGTGCTTCCGCAAATTCTTTGAGAGATGCTTCTTTCTTCCCCTTTAAGGATTTTGCCATGCCCATGAACACAAAAGCAACAATAGTTCCTAAAGAACTTGGTGCTGCTTCATTAAAGGCATGGGCAATATCCAGAAAGTATCTGCCCAGATCCGTTTCTGCCGTATCCGCGGTGTACTTGGCAGCTGCCGCAAATCCGTCATCCATGGAGATGCCCAGGTCACCGTCGCCAAATACTTGATCCAAAGCGACAAGCTCATCTTTGTTTGCTGCCATTGCCTTTGATACTGCCTGAAAGTATAGATTTAAATTCTGTGTATTCATTCTTATCCTTCCTCTTCACATGTTCGCATTGGTATAGAAAGGTGTTCTCGCAGGTGCCTTCAGCAGATTCTCCAATTCTTCATCCAGTTTAATAACAGAAACTGACAGACCAGACATTTCCATGGATGTCGCATACTCACCAATATGCGGCAGGATGACTTTCAATCCCATTTCTTCTGCTGTCAAAGCCAGACGGCGGTACACAATATACTGTTCATCCAGCGGCGTTGCACCTAGACCGTTGACCATGATACTGACGTGGTCGCCTTTCTGCAGCTTCAATTCTTCATTGATCCTTTGGAAGGTAAGATCCGCAACCTCATCTGCACTCAGAATATCGCTGACATCAATGCCGGCCTCCCCATGAATGCCCATGCCGATCTCCATCTTGCCTTCTTCAATTGTAAAGGTCGGTTTTCCTACCGTCGGTACAATGCATGGTGTCAAAGCTACACCCATCGTACGGATCTGATCCAAGGCACGTGCTGTCACTGCTTCGACCTGATGCAGGTCATAGCCCGCATCTGCAGCGGCACCGGCTATCTTGTATGCATAAACAATCCCCGCAACCCCGCGTCTGGTCTCTTTCTTATCCAAGGCTGCACTGGCAACATCATCCGCACCATGCAGTTCCGCAATTTCAATATCCTCAAACTCAGCTTCTTCCCTTGCCATGGCAAAATTCATTTTGTCACCGCCATAGTTGCCAAATAACAGAAGTACACCTTTCCCTGTATCACAGGCCTTGATCATCTTCGTCATCTTCTCAGCTGACGGTGAAGCAAATACATCACCGACCGCACAGCCGTCCAGCATTCCTTCACCAACATATCCTAAGAACAGCGGCAGATGGCCGCTGCCGCCTGCCGTTACAATGCCTACTTTATCCGGTGCCGGTTCACTGCGGACCAATACACGGAAATCATCATCCAGCATCTTCACTTGATCAGGATGTGCCAGACAGATCCCTTCCATCAT